>MDTF01007741.1_pt1 | contig 21787 bp, 20 predicted proteins | sample 811191 | NCBI WGS metagenome assembly MDTF01 (sample SAMN05326649, study PRJNA326480) | marine metagenome | isolation source: seawater | place: Southern Ocean | collected 2011
GCTGTAAGGCGTGTAGCTGACCAGTACTAATAGCTCAATTGGCTTGATTTATGCACTGAAAAAAATTTTCAGTCTCAAGAAAGACACTTTTTATTAAAAATATTAATTGATATTAATTTACAAAGAAATAAAATTAGCCTGCAAGAAATTGCAGGCTTTTTTTTTGAATCAACAAAAAAACGAAGGGTAATCGTAGGTGAAAATTTTAGGTATAGGGTGGCATCTTTGTTCTACTGTAAGTTTATTTGTAGATGATAAAATTACATATATTGCTAGCGAGGAGAGATTTACTAGAGTTAAAAATGACGACTCTTTTCCAATTAATGCTTTAAAAGATTTACTGTCGTTTAATAAATTAAAATTAGATGAAATAGACTATTTTGCAATAGCATCAACTACTACACCAGGTGCTGAAGAATTGATCAAGTCATATAGTCAGTGGTCAGTAAAAGACTATCTGAAGCAGCAAAATGAATATTGGTTCCCTAAAATATATAAAAATAAAAATTTAAATGAACTTAAAGTAATGAAGGGCTCATATAAAATCTTGGATCCCTTCAAAAAAAAACTAATTAAAGAATTTGGTTATAAGAATATAGATTTCAAATTTGCTAAAAATAGAAAATATTTTTTTTCTAAAATTTTAAACGTGCCGATAGAAAAAATTATAGAGGTTGATCATCACACATGTCATGCACATTACTCGTATTTTGCATCTAGTTTTAAAAATGAAAAAATATTAAGCTTAACACTAGACGGATATGGCGATGGTGTGAATGCAACTGTTGGTATTTTTGATAAAAATGGAAAATATAAAAGAGTTTTTAATACACAAAATTGTAACTTGGGTAGATTATATAGGTATATGACGTTGGTGCTTGGAATGAAACCAAACGAACACGAATATAAAGTTATGGGATTAGCGCCATATGGAAAATCAAAATATTCAAAAGATATACTTAAAATTTTTGAAAGTACGATGCAAGTTAAAGGTATAAATTTTAGATATAAAGTTAAGCCCAAAGATTATTATTTTTGGTTTAAAAAAAAATTAGATGGATATAGATTTGACAATATAGCTTACGCTTTGCAACAGTATGTTGAGAACATTATTTCTAAATGGGTTTATAATGTAATTAAGAAATTTAAAATAAGAACATTAGTTTATAGCGGGGGAGTATCACTAAACGTTAAAGCTAACGGAAAACTTTTGGAATTAAAAAACTTAAAAAAATTTTTTGTAGCTGGAGCGGGTGGAGATGAGAGTATTTCTACTGGTGCGGCTTTATATGTTGCAACAAATAAAAAAATTATTTCTAAAAAAAATCTTCATAATCTTTATTTAGGGCCTTCTATAAATCCTAAAGAAGAAGAAAATATTATCAAAAAATTTAGAGCAAAAAGATATAAAGTTATCAAAATTAAATCTCAGAAGCTTATTGCAAAAAAATTGTTAGATGGAAAAGTTTTAGCGAGATGTGTCGATAGAATGGAATTTGGCCCAAGATCTTTAGGAAATCGATCAATTCTTGCTGATCCCAAAAATGCATCAGTAGTTAATAAAATCAATGAGACTATAAAGAACAGAGATTTTTGGATGCCATTTGCACCAATAGTATTAGATAAGTTCGCAAAAAAATATTTGTTAAATGTAGATAAAATATTTTCGCCACACATGACTGTGGCGTATAAAACTAAAAAAATCGCTAGTTATCATATGGTTGCAGGACTTCATCCAAAAGACAAAACTGCAAGAGCTCAAATTCTTACAAAGAAAATTAATCCAAAATTATACGAACTAATTAATGAATTTTCTAAGTTAACCGGTAGAGGTTGCATGTTAAATACCTCCTTTAATTTACATGGTTTCCCAATCGTAAATAATTTAACAGAAGCTTTTTATGCTATGAATAATTCAAGTTTGGATGGCTTAATAACTGACAGGTACTTAATTTTAAAATAGAAATGATGAAATAGAATTCTGTATCCAAAAATACTTTAATCTATTTTAGATTCAATTTTCGTAAACCGTTTATTAAATTAACTTTAGGGCTCCAAGAAAATATTGATTTAGTTCTAAGAATATTTGATTTTGAAAAATTATTTTTTTTAGATTTATAAGGCTTAATAAAAAACAAATTTGAATTAAACTTTAAAACTTTTTTTATTGAAATTGCTAGTTTTTTAATAGAAATAGTACGACCACTTCCAGCCTCAAAGATACCAGACTTTTTTACTAAAATACTTTTAAGAAATAACCGAGTCAAATCTTCCAAGTTAATAAAGTCTCTTACATTTTCAGAATATTTGAGGTTTACGGTTTTTTCTTTTTTAAATCTATTAATTAAGTTAGCAACAACTCCTCTATTAATGGTTTTTACCCCATATACATTAAACACTCTAAAAATAAAAAAACTCAATTCAAATTTTTTTGAAAATTGCAAAATCATTTTCTCGCATTGAATCTTCGATTTTGAATATTTATTAAGTGGTAAAATTGATTTAGAGTTTCTCTTATTTTTCTTATTATATTTATAAGTACATGTACTTGGAAAAATTAATTTAATATTATTTGCAGAACATACATGCAAAACTTTCAAAAGCCTTTTTTTGTTTCTTTCAAAAGATTTTCTTTTTATATTAATATCAAAGCTAAAATGAAAAAAATGAGTGAAACTATTTAAGTTTTTTTGTTTTTTTTTAAAATCAAATTTAATAAATTTAATTTTTTTTCGCTTTAGTGTTTTACAAAAATTAGATCCTATATATCCTTGATGTCCAGAAACAATCAATTTTTTTTGCATTGTTTTTTTATATCATTTTTTTGTATTTATGTTTAAAAAAACCTTTGTTAATGAAAAAAAAATTATTATTTTTTACTGAGTATTCAAAAAAGATAGGCAAAGGCCATTTCTATAGAACTAAACAAGTTTTTAACAAAGTATCAAAAAAAAATAATTGTAAATTATTTATAAATAAAGATTATAGATTTATTAATAATATTTTAAAAAAATACAAATCTGATTTAGTAATCTATGACTTTAAAAAATATTCAAATAAACTTTTCAAACATAACACGAAATTTATAGCTTTTGACAACAATAAGAAGTATCATGAAAAATTGATTAATATTAATCCCCTAAGATTCTCAAGTAAGAATTATAGTGGTCCTGAATGGTATCCATATCCAAGCAATTTTTTCAAAATCAAAAAAAAAAAAAGACAGAATAAATATTCACTACTTATAGTCCAAGGAGCTACAGATGCATTTAATAATTTGGAAAAAATTATAAAGTGTATAAATTTTTTAGACCCTAAAAAATTTAAAGAATGTATTATTAAAACTCCTAAAAAAATAAAAATTAATTTTAAAAAAATAAACAATATTAAAATAAAACAATTAACTAGTATTAAAAAAATTTCTGAATTATATAAAAAAATAGATTTAGCAATATCTGGATGTGGAAACACCTCTTACGAACTTTCTTTTTTTGGAATCCCGTGTGTATTAGTTTCATCTGAAAAAACTGAAATTTCTAGAGGAAAATATCTTCAAAAAAAAGGGTTTAGTAAATTTTACAAACCAGATAGGTTAAAAGAAATTTCTTCAGAATTAAATAAATTGTCAAATAATTTCAATTACTATAAAAAAATAAGGAAAAAAAATATTAATTTTTTTAAAAAAGATGGGTTAAGGAACACATCACTACTTATAGATAGAATTATAAATGAAGTTTAAACAAATAATTAAAAACTCAAAACCATATTTAATTGCTGAAGTGGGTGTAAATCACGAAAATAGCCTTAGCATTGCTGAAAGAATAATTAAGCAAGCTAAAACAGGAGGAGCGAATGCTGTTAAATTTCAAACTTACACAGCTGAAACCTTAGCTGCAAAAAAAAGTCCTTACTATTGGGATTTAGACAAAGTAAATATAAAAAGTCAGTTTAAATTATTTAAGAAGTACGACAAATTTAAAGAAGCTGAGTATATCAAACTTAAAAAAATGTGTAATCATTACAAAATTGAATTTTTATCTACACCTTTCGATAATAATTCTGCGATATTTCTAAATAAAATTGTAAAATTTTTTAAAATTGCTTCAGCAGATTTAACAAATCTTATGCTGCTTGACCAGGTATCAAAATTTAATAAACCTATTTTATTATCAACCGGTGCAAGTACCTTCAAAGAAATAAATTTTGTTAAAAATTATATTACGAGAAATTACCCAAAAGTAGATTTAGCTTTGATGCATTGTATACTCTCTTATCCTACAAAATACAAAGATGCCCATTTGGAAATAATCCCTTTATTGAAAAAAAAATTCAAAAATTTAGAAATAGGTTACTCTGATCATACTATGCCCGATGAAAGTGGAACAGTTTTAATTAATGCTTATCAAAAAGGTGCAAGCATAATTGAAAAACATTTCACACTAGATAAATTTAAAGGAAAAAAGAATAATGACCATTTCCATGCAATGGATTATAAAGATTTTTTAAAATTCAGAAAAAATCTTACAATTTTAGAAATGATAAGCGGATCTTCATCTAGGAGAGATGTTTATAATGTAGAAAAAAAATCAAGAACCAATGCAAGGAGGAGTCTTTATTCTTTGGGAAAAATAAAAAAAAATTTTAAATTAAGCAAAGAAAATATTATTGCTAAAAGACCAGGTGGCGGCATATCCCCTCTATATTACAAAAAATTATTAGGCAAAAGAATACGTAAAGATGTTAATAATGAACATAAATTTACCTGGAAAGATTTTTATTAGATACTAAATGATATTTTTAAGAAAAATTTTATTTCTATTTTTAATTAATAAATATTTATTACCAAAGATTTTATTAAAAAAATTTATATAATCACTCAAACTTTTAGATTTTTTAAAGAATAATTGATAAAATTTTGAGTTGCTATTTTGATATAAATTAATTTTTTTTATTCTACTATCTCCTTTAAAGTCTATTACTTTTTCTCCAGATTCATGAAAAAATTCTTGATTTTTTTGCCCCTTAATTTCACCTTCTTCAATAATAATTTGTTGAACATTTTTACCTAAATTTTTAACCTTTTTTAATAAAACTGGTTTTTTATTTAACAGTTTAACGATTTTAATTGCCAGATCTTTCAAAAGGATCTGTTTACCGACTGTTCGATAGGAGGGGATAATTATAGAATTATCAGACTCATTCAATAAAGAAATGAAACATAGATCAGCAGCCTCTGAATGCGTCACAAAATATCTTTTAATTAAATTTGGCACTCCAAAAGGTAAGTTCGCCAAAGTTTTTTGATAGATATTTTTTAACAAACTACCATTAGAAAAAGCAACATTTGCGAATCTAACAGTTGAAACAAATTTTGTCTTGTTTTTTTTTTTAATTTTATAGAGTTCATTTTCCATTATTTTTTTTGAACAACCCATAAGACTTGATGGGTAAACAGTTTTGTCAGTTGAAATAAAAAAAATTTTTTTTAAATTTTTTAATCTATCGAGCTTTTCAAGTTTAAAAGGACTAATACAGTTTGTTTTTATCATATAGTTTAAAGAATAAAAATTTTCCTCACTCCGAACATGTTTTAACGCTGCGAAATTCAAAAAATGAGTAATTTTTTCAGATTTTAGAAGATTAAAAATATTAATGTTATTTATATCCTGGCAAATAAAATCTCTAATAATTTTTTTTTTATATTTTAAATTTATCTCTCGATTTAATTCAGTCAAAGAATTTTCGTCTTTATCTAAGAAAATTATTTTAGATATATTGTAATTTTTTAATTTAACTGAGAAAGCTCTACCAATTGAACCTGCGGCTCCAAATATTAAGATTTTTGACCTATTTAAATTATTTTTAAGTTCTTTCTCTTGATTTTTTTTAAGATTGAATCTGGAATTTTTTCCAAAAATTTTCTGCTCTATTGAATTGATACTTATAAATTTCATTTTTTAATCAACAAATATTCTTTTAATGTACCAAAATCTACCCACTTCTCACGATGATAAAAAGGAAGTATTTTAAATTTTTCTTTTATAGCTCTATTGATAAAATCAGGCATATCAATTCTTTTCTTTTTAGGAATTATTTTTTGTATTAATTTTTGATTGATCATATAAATACCAGCATTAAAAAGATAATTCTTTTCTGGTTTTTCTGTTAAATTTAAAATTCCATTATTTTTAACAATTATTGTGGCGAAAGGTATCTCAAAAGATTTATCTTTAACGCTTACAGTAAAATCTGACTTATAAGAGTTATGAAAGAATAAAAGATTTTTTAAATCTAAATTAGTAATCAAGTCTGCATTGATTGCTAAAACTGGTAAATTATTTTTGTATTTTATTTCACCTAAACTCCCAGCAGTACCAAGGGGTTTTTTTTCTGTAAAAAAATCTATTTTTTTTTCTTTTAATTTATCTTTAATATATTTATTTTTATAAAATAAGGTTACTGTAATATTTACAAAACCAGCCATCTTAATTTTTTTGATTAAGATTTCTAAATTAGGTTTGTTTTTAATCTTTAACATTGGTTTAGGAATTTTTTTAGTATAAGGATATAATCTTCTACCAAACCCACCCGCAAAAATAACAACCTGATTTTCAAATTTGATATTTTTGATTTTGCTAAGATTCGCAAGATCGATCAGGTTATTTTCTCTATCAATTACTGGCACATAGCTTATCTGATTCAAAAGATTTTTTAATTTAAAATTTTTAACTCCATCTTTAATTACTCTGGGATTTTTGTTCATTAAATATTTTAATTTTGTATTATAATTTGTTAAAAATTGTACTTTTCTTAAGTCTCCATCAGTCACAGTTCCTATTAGTTTATTTTTTTTAATTACTAAAATAATTTTTCTTTTCAATAAAACAATCTTATCAAGAGCTTTGAGTACGCTGTCATTTTCTGACATTGTATTATTTAAAACTTTTTTACTTAGTTTTTTATGTAAATTCATATTTTAAGATTTATTTTATTTTGAATGACATTTTCATTTATTTTTAAATAAGATTTATTTTTGTTAAAAAAATTTATTACATCTTTTAATTCAAAGTCAAAATTCTTACTATTACCTAATTTTTTAAATACTAATCTAGCTAATCTTAAATCATTAAGTGTATCAATTGTAAGTCTTATTTTTAAATCTGTTTTCAGATTCTTTTTTAACGGCAAGTTTTTGAGTTTATATTTTTTCTTTCCTTCTCTATAAAAATATAAGCTAGGATGTTCTTTAAGGTCTTTTTTATTACAGTATTTGTAATTAGCTTTTAAATGTTTAAATAAAAATATTTGAGTATTGAATCCTAATGGAACGTGGCCTTTTGAATAATCTCCAAGACCACAATTAGTAACGTAGTCGTATTTTCCAAGGTTCTTGAGAAAAAAATTCACCATATAATCTATAATTTTAGGATCAACAAAAGGATTATCTGCAGTGAGTTGTACTATTAAATCTGCGTTATATTTTTGTGCAGCTTTTATGACACGTAAAGTTACATCATTTTCGCTTCCTCTATAAAAATTAATATTTTTTTTTTTTAAAAAATTTACAATTTTATCATCTTTTTTATTTATCGATGTAGCAACAATAATATTATTTAATGTTTTTGATTTTTTTAGTCTTTTTAAAAGTATATCTAACATAGGATATTTCCCTAGTTTTTTTAAAACTTTTCCAGGTAGGCGTTTAGAATTCATTCTAGCCTCAATTGTTGCAATTACTTTAAGTTTTTTCATAAGTTTTTTAGCGGCAGATCTAAAGTTAATTTTTTTTAACTAGTATTCTACAATTTTATTTTTTTTAAGAATAAGCAGTATTTTTTTTGCTTTACTTAAATCTAAATTAATTAATTTTGAAATAGTCTCTATAGTCCTATTGCCATCACAAAAGCTAATTAAATTTAAAATATTCCCTATATTATATGATTTTTCATTTTTCTTGCTCAATGTTGATATCAAATTATATTTTGTTAAAAAAGGTTCACATTTTATTTTTGTTATTGGAATTACTGCTTTTTCAAAATCTAAAATTATCTTGGTAAAAAAATTGTATGAAGAGCTTAATCCTTTTCTAGTAACAACATTACCAAGCACATCTCCTGATGTATGATATTCTGGATAATCTCCATACTTTGATCTACATATTCCTCCTATCCCTAGATTTATTCCTGGTGAGTTAAACTGTCTTTCATCACTACCTCTATTTAGCCAACTAAATATTTTTTTTTTATCTTTAATTTTTTTAAAATTTCTTAAAGCAATTTGATTTGACAAAGAATTGTCTTCTTTAGATTTAATGTAAGAAAAATTTCTATCATCACCAACGCATGATATTACATACCCCCCTATAACATTTGCTTTTAAAATTTTGAATCGTTTTTTTATGTAACAAATTGTACCTATAGTTTCAGAGGAAAATAAAATTCTGTAAGAGTATTTTCTATTTTTTATTTTTTTAATCCAATTAGACAAATGTATAAGAACGGACGGACCTGAAATTTCATTATTCAACATCTGAGGGTGGCAAATGTAAGTAGTAAGCAATATTTCTTTTTTTAATCTACCAGGAATATATATTTCTCCTACATTTAAGTTTCCGTCTTTGAGTTTAGAATTAATAAAAACTTGATAATTTCCTTTTTTAATTTTTTTTTTTTGTATTTCACTCATACAAAAACCCCAAACTTTTTTATAGTACGATGTCACATAAGGAATAAGATTTGGCTGACTTTTTAAAGTATAGATATTTTTTAAAAGCTTTTTGTAATGTAAAGTTTTATTTATTTTGCTAGAGTAACCAACTACATGAAGAAAGTTTTTTTTGAAATCTATTATCTTGAAATTTTTTTCATCCTTAATCCACGCGTCATAAATTTCCCATACTTTAGGCACTCGCCAATCATAAACTTTATTACCACTCTTAAATTTTAAAACTTTAAGATCAGTATTAATTTTTTTTAAAATTCTTAATGTTTTTAAATTTCCAGACCCAGTAATTGACCTATAAATTGGGATTAGTTCTACGCAGGTTTTTAAAATTTTATTATTAATATTCATTTTAAGGCCTTTATCATATAATAATAATTTAATAAACAAGACAGTAAGATTAAAGAAAATTATGAAAAAGAGTCTTAAAATTTTTTCCAGCAGTAGTTTAGCGTTTAAAAGTAATGTGTGGAAGCCATTTAAAAAAAACTATAATTTTATATATGAGGAATTTATTGACTTAGAGGTAATAAAAAATACTAAGCTTAATTCTGAAATAAATTATTTTGTAATATTTATTGAAGATTTAATTCAAGAGGCTCATATAAACAACCATAGCAATTTAAATTTAATTATTAAATACATTGAACAAGTATCTAAAAAAAATAAGAATAAGATAATTTTTTCTTTTATTTTTAGAGATGAAACTAATTCAATAAATTTCTCAACATTTGAGAATCAAAAAATTATATTTTTGAATAAATTAAAAAAAAAATACATGGATCTTGTGTCTAAAAATGAAAATCTCTTATACTTTGATATTGATAATTTCTACAAAGAAGAGGGCTACATTAAAGTATTTGACCAAAGGAACTGGTATTCATTTAGACTAAGGTTAAGCACTGAAGGATTAAGATTGCTTACAACAAATCTTGAAATTTACTTAAATAAAATTTTTGCCCATAGCAAAAAAGTAATTATTGTTGACTGTGACAATACACTTTGGGGAGGAGTTATAGGCGAAGATGGAATAGAAAATTTAAAAATAGGCACGGATGGCGAGGGGAAAGCTCATCAAGATTTTCAGAAAGGACTCAAAATGCTTTCAGAAAATGGAATCATTATATGTTTAGTAAGCAAGAACAACGAAGCTGATGTTTGGAATGTATTTAAAAATCATCCTGAGATGATCTTAAAAAAAAATGACATAACTACTTCATTAATTAATTGGGAAGAAAAATCTAAAAATATTGAAATAATATCAAAAAAATTGAATCTATCTTTAGATAGTTTTGTTTTTATGGATGATAATCCAATCGAAAGAGAAAAAGTTAAAACTTTTTTACCAGATGTTGAAATAATAAATTTTGATCAAGATGTTAGCTTTTGGTCAAGTAAAATTCTTAAACTAAGTTGTTTTGCTAACTTTCAAAGAACAAAAGAAGATAAAAATAAAAAAAAACAATACGATAATAAGTTAAAATTTGATGAAGCTAAAAAAAAATACAAGGATAGTTCTAAGTTTCTTAAAAGCATCAAATTAAATTATAAAATTGAAAAATTAAATAAATATCACTACGCAAGAGCATCTCAAATGACCCTTAAGACAAATCAATTTAACTTTTCTACGCAGAGATATTCTATAAATGAAATTAAGATATTTACTCAAAAAACAAAGAATCAATGCTATATTTTAAGAGTGAAAGATAAGTACGGGGATCATGGATACGTGAGTTTAATTATGATAACAGAAATAAATAAAGACCAGTATTTAATAACTAATTTTTTGTCAAGTTGTAGAATTTTAGGAAGAAATATTGAAGAAGTTTTTTTAAAAGAAATAGTTAAAAAATTTACTAGAAAATATAAAAAAATATTTTTAGAATATAAAAAATCTAAAAAAAATATGCCTGCAATTGACTTTATTAATAAAAATAACCTTAAAAAAATTAAAAATAGTGATAAAAAAAAATATAAAATAAATCAAAAATTAATTATTTATCAATTAAAATCATAAAAATTCAATTTAAAAAATTAAAACAAATATGGTAAAAAAATTAAAAAAAATTTTTGAAAAAATATTTAAAAAAAAATTTAGTGAAAAAAATTTCAAAAAATTAAAAATTGACGATATAAAGGGTTGGGACTCCATGACTAATCTTGATTTAATTTTTGCGATAGAAAAGGAGTTTAATTTTAAATTTAAAACAAAAGATTTAGAAAATGCTAATTCAATAAGTTTTTATTTAAAATACTTAAAAGGAAAAAAATAATTGGAACATTTAACTAAAACTAAAATCTATAATTTTTTGATTTCACATAAAATAAAAAAAAATGACACAGTTTTTGTCCATGGCAATGCAGCTGTGATAAAACAAATGTATGGCATAAACAATAAACAAAAAATCAATTTTTTTTGGAATTCTTTTTTTAATTACTTTGCTAAAAATGGAACTGTAATTGTTCCAACATTTACATATTCTTTAAGTAAAAATAAAATTTTTAATCCCAAGAAAACTATTAGTTCTATTGGTTTGTTTTCCGAGACTTTTAGAAAATTGAAATTTACCAAAAGAACAAATCACCCAATTTTTAGCGTTTCATATTTTGGAAAACTATCTAAGCAAATAAATAAAACTTCTGACGAAACATGTTTCGGAAATAATTCAATTTATGACCTTCTCTATAAAAAAAATGCTAAATTACTCTGTCTCGGATGTAGTTATAACGAGTTAACATTTATGCATTTTATAGAAGAAAGATTAAAGATTAAATATAGGTACCACAAATTTTTTGAAGGCTATTATTATAAAAACAATAAAAAAAAATTTATAAAATGTGATTATTTTGTAAAAGATTTAAAATACAAAAAAAAAACAAAGCTTAATTTAAGAAAAATTATGGCATCTCTAAAAAAAAATAAAAAATACATTTACAATCCCTTAGGATATATGCCCGCACATTCAGTTAAAGCTCAAGATTTGCTTACAAAATCAAAAAAACATATTTTACAAAATGAACATTACTTAATAAATTAGATTTTGAAGTATATTCAAGAATTAATCTACTTAAAGCTATACAAAAATTAAATAACAAATATACAATTAAAGTATTACTTCCAAAAACATAAAAATGAAATTGATTTTAGAAACAATAACAAATTTTAAATTAACAGATCAGTTAGATTTTGCTAAAATGTCAGGTGATTTCAATCCAATACATCTAGATCAAAATTACGCAAGAAGGTCTATAGCTGGTGATGTAGCTGTTTATGGAATTAATCTTGTATTCTGGGGCTTGAATCAATTTTTAAAGTTAAAAAAAAGTGAAATTAAAATAAAAAAAATAAATATTATTTTTTCAAAATTTATAAACATCAATCAAAATATTAAACTAAAGATATTTCAAAAAAAGAAAAGATTTTTTTTTAATTTTTTTGAAAGTGATATTTTAGTGTCAGATTTTGAAATTGAATATGAAAGAAATAAAAAAAGGAAGGATCTCTATTCTATTAAAAAATTTGTTAAAAAAAAATCTCAAACCTTAAATTTTGAAAATTTTAAAATAAATGAAAAGTTTATCGAAAATTCCTCAATCAATGAATTACAGTTAAAAAAAAAATATTTATATTTGCATAAATATTTAAGCTTAAGTCAAATAATAGATTTTGCCACAATCACAAGATTTGTTGGAATGAGAGTACCGGGGCGAGATTCAATTTTATCGAAATTAAATCTTTTTTATAAATCAAATAAAGTTAGTAAAAATCAATTTAAAATAGTTTCAGTTGATAAAAGATTTAATTTAGTAAATCTGTATTATAAAGGTAAAAGTCTAAGTGGAAAGATAAGGACCCTAATGAGACCAAAAAAAATTAATCAAGATATTGAAAATAAAGATTTAAAAGTTAATAAAAAAGAATTTGTTAAACAAAAAGCATTAATAATTGGCGGATCAAAAGGTCTAGGTGAAGCTACTGTGAAGATACTATCTTTAGGATCAGCAAGAATACTTTTTTCATACTTCAGAGGAAAAAAAGACGCTCATCAACACAGAAAAGCTTTTAAGAAAAATATTAAAATATTTCATCTAAATATTGAAAAAAAAATAAATTTGAACACTTTAAAAGATATAAAAAATTTTAAACCTACTCATTTTTATTACTTTGCTACACCAAGAATTTTCTCTGGTAGCGGATATGAATTTGTAGAAAAAAATTTTGAAATATTTAACAACTATTATTTAACTGGATTTCAAAAAATATTTAATCAATTAGATAAAAAAATTCTTAAGTCTGTTTTTTTCCCATCAAGTGTCGCTATAAATCAAGTAACAAATAAACTATGTGAATACGCATGTTCGAAAGCAGCTCAAGAGATCTTATTAAAATATTTGAGTCAAAAATATAAAACAATAAATTTTTTATGCCCAAGATTACCAAGACTTAAAACCGACCAAACACTAAGTATTCTAGATCACAAATCTGAATTACCTTTTAGAAGAATGCTCAAGTTGATAAAAAAAATAAAGTAAAGAATCTTAAATGAAAAACATTTGTATAATAGATTACGGCTTAGGAAATCTTGCTTCAATATTTAATGCAATAAAAAAAATCGAAAAAAATGTAAAAGTATCAAGTGATATAGGAGATATAAAGAATTCTACCCATATAGTACTTCCTGGTGTAGGAAGCTATAAGGCAGGAATGCAAGGATTGATAAATAGAAATCTTGTTGAGATTCTCTCTAATGAAGTGTTAAAAAAAAAAAAACCTTTTTTAGGGATTTGTTTAGGAATGCAACTACTTTCTTCATCGAGTGACGAAGGTGAAAGTATAAGTGGACTAAATTGGATCGAAGGTCGTGTCGCTAAAATAAATAGTGATGATAAAAGCATTAAAATTCCACATATGGGCTGGAACGACGTAAAAATTTCTAATAATTCAAAGCTATATAAAAAAGCTGAAAATAATTCATCATTTTATTTTGTTCACAGCTATCATTTTGTTCCGAAAGACAAAACTATTATATCTGGAACTTGTGAACATGGCTCACAACTTGTAGCAAGTATAGAAAAAGACAATATATTTGCAACTCAGTTTCATCCAGAAAAAAGTCATGATATAGGTACAGAATTGTTAATGAATTTTTTAAAAAATTAAATGTTAAAAACTAGATTGATTCCAGTTTTATTGCTTAAAAATGGCATCTTGGTTAGAAGTAGAAATTTTACTTTTCATCAAATGATGGGCAACCATATTGAACAGGTTAAAAGATTTTCCGAATGGAAAGCCGATGAAATAGTTTATTTAGATATATCGAGAGATGACAGCTATGGTCTTGATGGTAATAAAAATATTATTGGCTCATCTTCATCTAACTCAGAGGTTGTGCAAAATAGTAAAAAAAATATTATAGACATTATAAGTGATTTATCTAGAATATGTAGAGTTCCTCTATCGGTAGGTGGAAAAATTAGAACTTTAGAAGATATAAAAAAAAGACTAAAAGCAGGCGCCGATAAAGTAGTAATAAACTCAGTCGCAATTGATAATCCAGAATTTATTAAAAAAGCTGCTGAAGAATTTGGATCACAATGTATTGTTGTTAGTATTGATGTAAAAAAAACCAGTATGGATAAATGGAATATATTTAAATATTTTGGAAAAAATATCACAGATTTAAATTTAACTAAATGGATAGAAATAATTCAAGAATTAGGAGCTGGTGAAATTTTAATTCAGTCAATTGATCGTGACGGTACTTCCCAAGGTTATGATCTAGATCTTTTAAAGTCGATTTCAAAAAAAATAACTGTTCCCTGTATAATCTTGGGCGGAGCTGGAAATTTTGATGATTTTGTTAAAGCGCATGCTATAAATAATGAAGTTTCGTTAGCCGCTGCTAATGTTTTTCATTTTACAGAACAAAGCGTGCTGAATGCTAAAAAATATATGTTTAAAAATAAGATTAATGTAAGAGTTTAAAAAAAATGATTTATTGTAAAAAATGTACTTACCCAATTGTTGCTGTGAATTTATCTATGGATGATAATTCGATTTGTAGTGGCTGTGTTGTCCATGAAGAAAAAATGAATCTTGATTGGGATGAAAGAGAGATAAAATTTAAAGAATTGTTACTATCTTACAAGTCAGATAATAATTATGACTGTATTATCCCAGTAAGTGGAGGCAAAGATAGTACTTTTCAGGCATATTACATTAAAAACTTAGGACTGAATCCTTTATTAGTAACCTACTACACACACAATTACACAAAAACGGGTGAGGAAAATCTGAGAAATATGGGTGAATCTTTGGGTCTAGATCATTATGTGTTTTATCCAAATAAGAAAGTTATTGCAAAAATGAATAAAATTGGCTTTGAGATGACAGGTGACATGAGTTGGCACTTCCATTGCGGAGCCTGGACAGTGCCTTTTCAAATAGGCGTAAAATTTAAAATTCCACTTCTTATATACGGAGAACATGGCTTCACAGATTTAGCTGGTCAGTTTTCCATGTTTGATTTTCCCGAATATACAAAAAAATCAAGGACAGAAGATACTCTAAGAGGATTTTCAGAAAATGATTTTATTGGAAAAGAAGGACTTACTAAAAAAGATTTAACCTGGGCTTTTTATCCATCCGATAAAGAAATTGAAGAATTAGGACTAAGGGGTATTTTTATGGGTAATTATGTTTATTGGGACGCTAATAAGCATTTAAATATTGCGAAAAAATATGGTTTTAAGGAAAATCCTGTACCATATGAGAGAACTTATAGAAGATTCTCTAATGTAGACGATATTCATGAGAATGGAATTAAAGATTATCTAAAGTTTATCAAATTTGGCTACGGAAGATGCACCGACCATACATCAAAAGATATTAGACTAGGAGCTATGAAAAGAGAAGATGGGATCGAGTTAGTAAAAAAATATGATCATGTTAAACCAAAAGAATCACTAAACTATTTTCTTAAAATGACAAATATGACTGAAGAACAATTTGATCTTATAGCAGATAAATTTAGACATAATGGAGTTTGGTGGATCGAAGACAATAAATGGTACAAAAATACTCTTTGGGGTAAACCAGAAAGTTATGGTGAGGTAAAATTGTCAATTAAAGATCAAGAAAAATATAAGAAAAAAAATATAAACTACTAGTTAATATTATTTTAAAAAAGTTTTTTCACAAGAAAACGATAGAAAAATGTATAAAAGTATTTTAACGATATTTAATCTCATTATAAAAAAAAAACTTAAGTTTAATCTAATTAAAAAAAGTGAAGTTCTATTTTTGGAAGGTAATTATTCAAATTTAAGCTTTAAAAATTACAGGGTAGGAGTATTGGACTCAAATCAAATTTATTTTTTTTATTTTTTTAAAGCCTTTCTTTTTTATTTCTTAAAAAATAAAAAAAAACTTAATTTAATTCATTTATATAAACAAATTCTTTATAGATCTTCTAATGCAAAATTAGCGATAGATCACAATTTAACTGGTAGAGCGCCAGAATTAAAAAAACTATGTCCGGAAATAAAAATCATTATATATCAAGTAGGATTTTTTGAGCCTTATAATAAGTTAATTTTGTCGTTAAGAAAATTGATATCTTCAAACTATAAAGCGAGTGATTTTTTTTTTATTTTTTCAAAAACTGAATTACCTACTATTAAAAAAATAGGTTTAAATATTAATAAAAAAATAATTATCGCAGGTTCAGTAAAAAATAATGAAAGACCAATTATACTTAAAAAAAAAATTTACGATATCATGTATATTTCTCAATACATTACTCCAGGGTCTGACTTTAATCATGTTTATCAAAAAAAAAAAATATCAAATCCAAATATAGGCTTAATTAATCACAATAAAGACGAAGCGTTCATAATGAAAACTATTGGTGAATATTGTAAAAAATATAAAAAGAAGTCAGTTATTGCTCTAAGGTCTCTAAGGAAAGGAAGGTATAACAAATTTAATCTTAATCATGAAGTTGATCACATAGAAAAAGCTTTAAAGAAAAAGTTTATGATAACTTATAAAAGTAGTTGGGACCTAGCTGATGAGTCAAAATTAATAGTTACTAATTGTTCTACAATGGGCTTTGAGCTAAGATCTCGAGGGTTAAATGTATTATTTCTCCCTTTAGAAAACAACATAAGTAAGAAATATGGAGTTGATAAGCAAAATAATCTATTTCCTCAGAAAAATGAAATTAATATATGTAGAGAGTACAATAAAGAATTAATATTTAAAAAAATAAATTTCCTCTTAAACTTAAACAAAAAGTTTAAAAAAAGTCCTCACTTTAAAAGACAAATAAATCTTTTAGAATATGATGAGAATAATCAGAAATTAAAAAAATTGGTTAGCGCTCTATTATTGAATAAAAAAATTAGATTTAAAAATGAAATCTAATCTAATGTACAAAAAAATAATTATAGCTCAAAGCATTAAAGAGCTTAAATATATTCTTAAAAATATAAATGATAATAATTTATTTTGTCTTCCCTTAAATTTAAAAACTCAAATCTACTGTGAGGTTAGTGAAATTCCGTTTATAAATTTGTCTCAATATTCTAGTAATTTATTGCACGAGAAAATACAATCTGACGCAGAAAAAATTATAAAAAAAAGTAACACTTCGTTCCTCAAACTAGAGTCTATAAAAAGTTCATATCATCAATGGCTGGAGTACAAAACTGTTAGTGTAATTTTTTTATATTATATGCTTGAAGAAATAAAAAAAAAAAATAAAGTCGAAAAAATTTATACATCTGGCTGGGACAACTTTAGTATTCTTGATCGAGAAAGTTATTACACAACAAGAGTTGTAAAAAATATTTGTAAAGGAATTGAAGTTGAGAGTATAGATCAAATTCAAAATATCATTTTAGACTATAGTAAAATTAAACAATATAAAATTATATCGAATGTACCAAAAAATAAAAAAAATTTAATTTTTATTAGCAACCTAGGGTACAACTGTAGTAAAATTTTAAATTGGTCTTATAAAAATAATTATTCTTCAGTTATACCAGTTTATAAAAAGATACATTTTTTAAAAAAAATTTTTTTATATTTTTTTAATACATATGTTCTACAAGTAATTGAGACTCAAAGTATAAAAAAAATTTTTAAGACCAAACTCCCAAATATTTTTTTTAAGAATATAAATTTGTCAGACTGCATCTATCAAAACAAGTTAAAGGTTATGGCCTTTTTCTTAAATCTTGAAAATAAAGCATTACTATTTAACAATATTTTAAAAAAAGACTCTTTTGATTTAATTGTATCAAATTCATCAATAGGTATAGACGGAAGTTTTTTAGAAATTGGAAAAAGTTTTAAAAAAAAAACATTAAATATACCTCATGGAACTTTAACAGGCTTTTTTAATAAAGGAGGAAAAATTTTTAATAAAAAAATCGGTAACGCTCTTTTTTCAAAGTATGCTGTTAACGCACTGCAGTCAAAAATAGCAACACAATTCAAAAAAAAATTCAAAATAAAAAAAAAATATTGTCTAGAAACTGGGAATTTAATTTTTAATAGTCAAAATAAAAATAATGGAAAAAATATTTTATATGCAGAGACCAATAAAGATTATTTTAATTATCGAAGTTATGGTTTTCAAACTTTCTATGAATTTTTAAATAATTTAAATACACTTGATCAGTTAGCAAAAAAAATAAAACTAAAAATTTATGTTAAACCACATCCTAATGAATTTGATGCTATTGGCTATTTAAAAAAAAAATATAAGAATTTATATTTTACCAAGGATAAAAATAAAGATTTATTTAAAAAAATTCATATTACTATATCCTACTCATCCTCAATGATTGAAGATTCACTTTACTCTAAAATTCCTGTAATACTTTTTGATAGACACAAACGATATAAACACTGTATTGCTGAACAAAATGTTTTTAAAAAAAATTGTTCCGTTTACTATGTCTATAAGAGTAGTAATTTACTAAAATGTATTAACACAATCTTAAAAAGTAGTGCAATACAATATAACAAATATATTATCCCAGGAGATGTAAATTTAAATTTTAATAAAACATTGAATAATATACTTAAGCAAAATGAAGAATCTCAAAAAATTTTATAAAAACAAAAAAGTATTAATCACAGGCCATACAGGTTTTAAAGGAAGTTGGCTGACCGCATTAACCTATCTTCTAGGTGCAAAAGTTTATGGATTATCTTTAAATGTAAAAAAAAACTCCCATTACAGTAGCTTAAATTTAAATAAAAAAATTAAAAATAAAAACTTAGATATAAGAAATTTTAAAAAATTAAAACAACATATAAAATTAGTAAAACCAAATGTAGTTTTTCATTTAGCAGCACAGTCATTAGTTAAGACTTCTTATAAAAAACCTATAGAGACGTGGACCACAAATGTGATTGGAACTTTAAATCTAATAGAAAGTATTAGAATGTTAGATAGCAAATGCATCATCGTAATTATTACGAGTGATAAATGTTATTTAAACAAAGAAAAGAATTCAGGATATAAAGAAAATGACACCTTAGGTGGTATCGATCCGTATAGTGCATCAAAGGCATCGGCGGAAGGTGTTTTTTTTTCTGAATATAATTCATTTTTAAAGTTTAGTAAAAAAATCAAAATAGCATCAGCTAGAGCAGGAAATGTTGTTGGAGGAGGAGATTGGTCCGAAGATAGAATTATTCCTGATTTTATGAAATCTATAATTAAAAAAGAATTTTTAAGCGTGCGAAGTCCCAAAGCAATTAGACCCTGGCAACATGTGCTTGAGCCACTTACTGGATATTTAAAACTTGCTTATGCTCTTAGTAAAAACACAAAACTAAATGGAAGGTCTTTTAACTTTGGTCCGAGTACCTTAGCTAAAAAAACAGTGAAAGAAGTATTAACCTTTCTTAATAAAAAAATGATTTTAGGAAAATGGAAATTTACAAAAAATTATAAAAAAAATACTGAAACTAAAATTTTAATGCTCAATTCAAAAGCTGCTTTAAAAAATTTAAAATGGAAAACACAAATTAACTTTAAAGAAACAATGGACATAACAGCAGACTGGTACTATCAATTTATCTATAAAAAAAAAATTATTACCTTTGATCAAATTAAAAAATTTATAAAAACCAATATATGAAAATAATAATACTCGCAGGAGGTTTAGGAACAAGATTAGAGGAAATCACAAAAACAATTCCAAAACCAATGGTTAAAATAAAAAAAAAACCAATAATTCTTCACGTAATGCACACCTTTATTAAATTTGGACACTGTGATTTTATTATAGCTCTTGGCTACAAAGGTGAAAAAATTATTGAATATTTTTTAAATAAAAAAGTTACTGCAGTGATAAAAAAAAATCTTAAAACTGGCTTTAGAATTAAGCAAAAATTGTTCGGTAAAGAGTGTATTTTAACATTTTTAGATACTGGTCAAAGTACAATGACAGGAGGGAGGTTAAAAAGAGCCGCAAGATTAATAAAAGAGGACAACTTTTTTGTTACATATGGCGATGGTATTGGAAATATTAATTTATTAAATTTAAAAAAGTTTCATATTAAAAAAAATAAATTAATAACAGTTACCGCTGTAAATCCTCCCGCCAGATTTGGAGAAATAATTTTTAAAAATAATAAAGTAATAAAATTTACAGAAAAAAAACCAATTAAATCAAGCTGGATAAATGGAGGCTATTTCATAGTTAATAAAAAATTTATTAAATTTATTAAAAACGATCAAACTATATTAGAAAGATATCCGCTCGAACGTGCCGCAAAAATAGGACAACTAGCAGCTTTTAAGCATTCATCATTTTGGCAATGTTTAGATACAAAAAGAGATATTGCCTACATTGAGTCTGCACTTAATAAAATAATTAAATGAAGAAGAAAATACTTATAGCAGGTGGAACCGGGTTTATCGGTTATCATTTAGCGAAACAATCTATCAAAAAGGGATGGTCAGTAACTAGTATTTCTTCTAAGTCGCCTAAAAAATATAGATACTTGAAAGATGTTAAATATATAATTTGCGATGTATCTAAAAAGAAAATGATTAAAAAAAAATTAAAAAATAACTATAATTTTGTTGTTAATCTTAGTGGAAATGTTGAACATAACAATAAAAAAAAAAACCTATAAAAGTCATTATGTTGGTTGTAGAAATCTAGCAGATTTTTTTGAAAAAAAAAAATTAGAATCTTTCATTCAAATTGGCAGTAGTACTGAATATGGTAAAATTAAATCACCACATAAAGAAAACTCATCTTGCTCACCTAAATCAACGTATGGATATTCAAAATTTTTAGCATCAGTTTATTTAATTAATCTTTTTGAAAAAAAAAAATTTCCTGCAACTATTTTGAGGCTATACCAAGTATATGGACCGAAACAAGATCCAAATAGAATATTGTCCTCAGTAATTTTGGGCTGTATTAAAAGTGAAAAAATTCCCTGTTCTCATGGTAGACAGTTTAGAGATTTTATTTTTGTTGAGGATGTAATAAAAGCAATATTTAAATCATTAAAAAATAAAAAAGCAAAAGGAAAAATATTTAATATTGGCTCAGCTAAACCTATCAAAATTAAAACTGTTATTAATAAAATAAAAAAAATTATTAAAAAAGGTGAGCCAATATTTGGTAAAATAAAACTAAGAAAAGAAGAAAATCTAAAAATTTACCCCAATATAAGCAAGGCTAAAAAAGAATTAAAATGGTTTCCAAAATATTCTTTCTCAAAAGGTTTAAACATAACAATTAACTCATATTTAAAAGAAGGCTATTAAATTTAAAAATTATACTAAATATATCTGGGCGTGTAGTTCAGTGGTAGAACGCTACGTTGACATCGTAGAGGTCATAAGTTCAATTCTTATCACGCCCACCAATAAAGCTTTTTTTAACAAATTCTATTGTTTACTTGGTGACTAAAAAATACTATAAACACTTGCCTGGTAATTATTGCGAAGGGGCCACACCCGATCCCATCCCGAACTCGGAAGTAAAGTCCTTCAGCGCCGATGGTACTTTGTCTTAAGAC
>MDTF01010169.1_pt1 | contig 21785 bp, 5 predicted proteins | sample 811191 | NCBI WGS metagenome assembly MDTF01 (sample SAMN05326649, study PRJNA326480) | marine metagenome | isolation source: seawater | place: Southern Ocean | collected 2011
AAAAAGTGTCATTGTAAGAAGAACACGCGTGTAAGCTCGCATTTCTGAGGGAAATGTGAGCGTGGGGTAGTGTTTGACGCCGGTGTAGGGGTCTTTGAGCGGCTCACATCTGTGAATCACTTTTTGTGAAGCGTTGGTGACACCAAAGTTGAGGAGTTGGAGCGTAGCCTCGAGGTCGTTGTAATATTTATGGTCGTTGTTTTGATAAGCAATGGTGTTCAGTATGTTCCACGACACTGTAGAAACAGGTTGGACACTTGTATATTGGACGTCGGACGTATCTTCCCACTCATCATCTTGATCAGACATCGGATTTGATTTAAACTTGGAATCAATTTTGATTTGAATCAAAATTTTGACGGAAGTTTAAATCAAATCTTTTTGGCGTCATTGATTATTCCACATATTATACTCATATGTCGACCAACATATTCGACACAAAAGTGAGGCCATCCATGTCGGTGAGTCAGGAGCCATCCATGTCTAAATCCATGTCGGTGAGTTCGTCTCTTGATATTGATGATTTTGAGACGCGAGCGAAGCTTCCTTCTGGCGTTATACTCCTAAACTTTCAAACATGGGTTCGTGGATATTGCAACAACCGCGACGGTGTTGTACTCGGTAAACACCCGGGCGTGACTATACCAACTTTTGCCAGCGAAGAGAATATAGAAGCTGTGCTCGTTTCGTTTTATTTACATCATGATATTACGGACACGGCCGCAAAGACTTACCTAGACAAATATGAGACCCCTATATTTGAGGAGAAAATAAATCAAGAGCGTCATGCACGCATGAGTTTTCAACATCCTATCAAATCCAATGAACAGTGGATTTCGTCTGATTTAAAGAAAATCCACTGGAAAAAACGCAAGTGGGGTCTTTCTGCGCACATGCGCGACATCGCGGGCGTTAAATTTCCTCAGTGGGTGATTGTGCTCACGCCCAAAATAAATGGACTGGTGGCATACGACAAATCCGTCCGTACAGCACCATTTGCGGTGCGAAGTAAAAAACAACCGGCGGCTTCGGCTTTTGCCGCGGGCGGCACAATTTCAAAGCGGCGAACTCCAGAAACGTATAATGCTGAACAAATGCTCAAAGCCGAACAAGCGGATATCTTGCTTTTGAACGACAATATAAAGACGAAAAGGGAATTGTCCGCTGAATTTAAATCAAGATTTGAGTTTGCGTTGAGTATTGCCGATTCCGACTCCAGGACACAACATTTGTGTGTCGATATTAGAAAACATATGCGTTTTCACAAGATGTAAATCATAAGTGATTCTAATTTTAAAGAACTATATAAAAATAAAAAAAAAAATGCATATCGACGAAGTGGTAGGCCATATTATTCAAAAATATTATGAACAGCACCCAAGTAAAAAATTAATGTCGCGTCATAAATTACCGTGTACTCGATGTCGTGCTGTAGTTTCCTCTACATGGAGGCCGGGGCCATGTGGTACGTCGTCGTTGTGCAATACATGTGGAGTACAATACATGCGCCGCCAAGGAAAACCAAGGATGATAGATTTGGTGAAAGATGACACCCGTACCATTTGGGTCGAGCGTGATTCCGCCTCGTTTCAATGGAAAGAGACTCGAGAAGCTGATTCAAAAGACCTCCGGATTAAACAGTGGTCAAATCATGAAACAGAGAGATTAGAGTACATATCAAATAAAAAACGAAAATTTGTTCATTTGTAAGATTCTTACAGGTTAGGAAATGGCGCTGTTCCGTCAAGAACTTCTGCATTGATATAATCGTTGTCTTGGATTTTATTGGTGTGGCACGATGCGTCACAAGAAGGATCCCCTTCGGTGGTACCACACATCTTGAATATATTATGATGTTTCGGTTCGGTTTTGAAGGCTTTGGCATTTATTAACTGTATAAAAAAATTGCCCGCACCATCTGTGTTTTCCCATTCGAATTCGAATTTTACGATTGTGTTCTTCAAGATGTACACTTTCTCAGTATACACCACCAAATAAGAGTCGCGTATGGTCTCTTTATACCATATTTTTTTATCGTCTAATGTATATATCGTTGCTTTGATAATGTCGTTACCCCCTAATTGAATAAGACCGTCTTCATCACCCGTGACAACATAAGCATGAATTTTGACATAATCAATGGTGTCCCAAAATACAGTAATAAACGGCCCAACGTAGTGGATTTTGTCAATTTGATTAACAAATGTTGACTCGGTATTTTCGTTGTCTTTGGGTGTTTCATACCAATATAGATTCCATCCATCTGGCCCACACCAACAATTATTTTTCGTTGTGTCTGTATACCAATAGTCGGATATACATGGGACACATTCACCGTTGTCTGTACCCGACCAGTATTTCCCCGTGTCACATTCTTTACATTTAGTTCCATCTAATGAATTACGTATGGGTTTGTCAACCGGACATTTGACACATACGTTTTTTTGGACTTTCTCTATGTTCTTGCATGACACACACGAAGTACAGGCCTCTGAATTCGACCCCTGGCCGCAATTTTCGGGTGCAGTACGCTTTCCAGCAACAGCTGAACATGACGTACAGGTTGTTTTGGCCGCGTTGACTATTGAGGGACTGTTACATAGTTTACAATCAGATTGGTCATCTATGGGAGCAAACCATGACTTATCACATTTATAACATTTCTGTGTATATACATTGGCAGGCATCACATATCCTGCCCCGCATTTTGCAGTGGGTTCATCCACTGTACAAATATACGAGTCTGGACACTCTTTACATGTCAGTTGGCCAGTGTTTTCTTGATATTTGGCAGCCACAGACATGCGAACGGATTCCGTTGTTGTAGAATAAAGACATTCATCTGCAGTCAGACACTTGTTCATTGGTTCGTCGTTTGGTTTGCACGGTTTACACGCATGTTGTCCGACTTCGTCTTGTGCATATCCTTTTGGACAATCTATACATCGTACATCACGTTCATCACTCTGATATTGGCCCGGGTCACATTCTTTGCACGTCAGTTCGCCAGTAGTGTCTTGATATTTACCCTTGGCACACGCTGTACATGCCCCTTGACCGTGCTGATTAGTTGCGTATCCCTGTGGACATACTATACAGGGATGGTCATTCACATTAGTAAAAGACGTAGACGTTTGGTTCCATTCAGAATCATTTGCCCCAGAGTTTTCAAATTTACCGGGCTGGCATAATAAACAATCGGCTTGTCCACTTATCAGTTGGTATTTACCGAGTATACAATGTTTGCACGACATTCCTTTAAATTCATTTTGATGATAGCCAGCGGGACAATCTTCACACTCATTGGCGGCCTTCTCTTCTTGAAATAATCCTGGGCGACATTCTTTACAGCCGGTTTTCCCGGTCGAATCTTGAAAGTATCCCGCTAGACAATTCACACAGGTGTCTTTCATGGACTGATCCATGTCAGCGGTAAATTTTCCTTTGTCACAATTTACGCACGCGGAACCAGTATATCTTGTACCGGGTTTGCACAGACCACACAATGGAAATTCGTCTTCAGCCCAATTGTCCACGGTTATGGATTCGTACCATACAATATTCACGTCGGATTCCTTTACACAATTTACTGGCATGATAGTGTCTGGGTTTTGGTTGACAACTGCGTAACATGCGCGCGACGCTATCGTCGAGTCGTCATTAATTGCAATCGCAAATGCATCAACGGTTGGTGATTTGGTAAATACGTATAGCTGTGAGCTCTGTCTCCAGCTACTACATCCTTTTTCAGTAAATTTTTTGTCATTGATACAAGCACAAGATGCAGCATATATAAACCCTGTATTTTGTACACAGTTGTTACCAGTGCCACCGGCTACACATCGACATCTTTTAGCACATTTTTGAATGGACTCGACACTACCTATGGTAACCATGGGCTCATCTGAACAGTAACCATCGTCTATTGTTTTTTGATAATAGATGCCAAGGCGTTCTAATTCCGAGGGTTGTTCGTATTCGTCGGCGCCTTTAGTGTAGACGTATGTTTTGAAATCGTCGCCGTTCGTCCAAGACCCCGTACACTTTGCAGGGTCGTCTTCAAATCGTATATTTTCGACGGTCTCGAGCGAACAAAAACATTCGCCCGTTTCTTCGTTCACGTGGAATCCAGTAATGCCAATAGGTGTCCCAGAGTCACGGCATTTGTTAGAACAAGCTTGGATACGTGTTTTCTCCGTAGTGCCAGGGTTGCTGCTCGCAGTGTACATATTTAATCCATCGTTGCCCGAGGCGTACGTGGAACAGTAACCGGTTCCTTCTTCGATGAAAGGTACGGCTTTAATTTTCGCGCCTTGGTTGCACGCGCACCATTGTCTATCTTTCGTATCTTTTGCATAACCAATACGTACAGGTATGACGTCAATGGACGTGTCATATGTTGTGTCAAATACAGTCGAGCACGCCAAAATACAATCGGTTATGGTAATTTCAATAGAGTCGCTGGGCAACGATGGGTCTTTAATAAAGCCAAAAACATGTTGCGCTGGCCACGTTCTATCCAACTTTTGTAAAAAATACCAGGCGGGAATATCCTTCGTATATTCGATATCTATGGACAAATCTGAGTTGACTTTTTCTTTGATGGGACAAAATCGTTCCAGACATTCGTCGGTGGCTGTGTTACCTTGCGTGCCATAAATTTTACAATTGTTTTCGTTGGCCTTCAGCGTTTTTGGCTGGGCGGTTGTGGTTGCTGTGATGGCTTTCCCGTTCGTATCACAAGAATACATTCTTACTTCTGAATTGGTGACTAATTTTTGCAGACTGACCTTCATATTCTTTTTGATGAGATTAGCCGTGCATGTAGTACACATGGACGATGCCGGCCCTGTCATGGAATCCCCGGGACATTCATAACAATATGTTGATACGAGTTTTTCCATAAGCGATTCGTCTTGTATAATTTTTTGACAAATATATTTTGTTCCAGAGGTGGGATAATTAAATTTCAGACTAGAATTGTCGTTGTATTCGACCGTTGATAACAGTTCATTTCGGAGACATCCAAACCATAGACCCGGTTCGGCTGGCACATCAACTTTATTCAGTTTAAAGTTTAGTTCGGCACATGTTTTTGCATCCGGTGGTGTTATATATTTAGCTTCTAATGTTCTGGGTTTGCATTCGCACGGGACACTGCTTAATTCTGGAATTTTGTTACTTGCGATATGAATGTAGGGTTCAACCATAATGTCATCGTCCACCACCAGAATACTTTTCATTTGCCATATATCTTCAATAATATAGGTTCCAGGACGGGACGAATAACCAAAGGGGCATGAAAAGACGGGTAAAAATTGTTTATTTAGCGGCGTTTCCATCATTTTGGCGTTGGCGGTGGGTACATGCACAACCGATGGTGGTACGAGGGCACAATCGGCCGTTTCCATCCCCTGTTCATTTGCCAAATAATACCAATAAGGTGAGGGGATGTCTGGAGTGTTGTAAATTTCTATGGCTCTCGGGTCAAATTGCCCTGAAACTTTTTTAACGCGTCCTGTTGGACATGTTGTACATGTGTATGAGCCAGAAGGTGCATACGTGTCGCGTGGACAACGTTGACAAATGTTGTCCACATAATCGTCCATAATTTTTGTTGCCGGGTTTGTCTGACAGGGGTTGGTAAACTGTATACATTTATACCAGTGGTATGTATCTCCCACCTTCGACCTTTGAAAACATTCTGTTGTCACTTGTTTTTGAATACCGTCCGATATTTGAACCACACGCGCGGTTTTAATAGGGTTAAACGACACGCTATATATCCCATGTTGTTCTGACGCGTGTAAGTAACATCCAGAAGGACTGTCAAAATTAGCAACAGATACAACCGGTTGGTGGTTGAATATCTGTTTAGCGACTTCTTGACAATCTTCAAGTTCCATTGTTTTTTGTGCTCTTGTTTGGCCGAGTTCCGGTACAATCGTTTCGTCAATGAAGATTGTAGACGTTTTTCGACTACAATGTGTATCTTTGTGTGTTCGTGTCTGGCCTTCAAGAGGTTGAAAGTAACCTACCGGGCATGCTTCTTTGAATCCCGTTCCATGGCTGTTTTGTGTACAAAAATATCCTTTTGGACAAAGACCGCCCAAAAAGGGGTCATCTCCCTGTTCATAATCTTGTGTCAAATAGAGACCGAATTTTTGACGATGGGACCTCGTGTACGTGAAACACGTGTCGAACCTGTCAAAAGTGGCCTCGACCAGACGTTCATCACCCCTTCCCTTTTCGACGGTGTAGACGTTAAAGGCGCGGTACTGTGTGAATTTTAAAGCTCTTAATTCATAACAATTTGTGAATGCAATACATTTTTTGACAAAGCGATGATGAATTTCGTACAACGAATCCGAATCGGGCTTCGGTAATTCATTTTTAGTGATTGAATATCGTGGCCCTGAATCGCCCGTGTTTTGGACCCATGCTCTTGCAACATGAACCTCGGCGTAATCTTTGGCTGATTGTTCGGAATCATGTGACCCATCAATATCCTCTGATTGGCCGCCCATGTAAAAATCGGGAGCCCATCCAACAAACAAAGCTGATTTGTCTTGTCCGTATTTGACACATTCTTCCAATGATGTTATTTCTTTATTTAAATGTGTTTTGACAAATCCATCTATTGAAGTGCTTTTACATAAACGTCCACGGTGTAATAGAGCATAATCGTTGATATCGCCCATAAAATCAACGTCCATTTCTTTCGGGGTTTCGTAAAAATCACACACGCCTTGACCTTGGCATTTCCTGGCGCCCGCGGAAGCTGGGAAATCCCACCAATAATTTTCGGCTTCTGATTCAGTTTCGACCAACTGGTTAGCGGCTCGCACACCCTTTCCGAAAAGACCCGGACATGCTCTACATATCTCTTTTATTGTCCCGTGGTATATGTGTTTATTATAAGGCCCCACCTCGGAAAATGCGCGTTGATCAATGTCTGCACCATCAGCGACTAGAATATAGCCGGTCTCCGGTTCAACATACGTTACGTCGCTATCTGTTTCCAACAATAAATCTTTGTCTCTGTAATATCCCAATCCAACATTATTATCTATGGAGGTTATGTAGGGAATCGTATTAAAACGCGCATACGGTGTCGTAAGTCTCTTCCCATAATATACATAGGGTTGAAAACCATTCGGGCAACACATATGGCTCGCATCGTATACATTTGACGAACATAAACATGTTGTTGTAGGCAACTTGGCGGCACTTTGCTCTTTGAATGTGTTCTGAATTGTATATGAATATCTGTAGGGATGAGGCGAGTGGAGACATTCGCCTCCGTTTAGACATGCAGCACATTCATATTGACAATTTTCTCCGTGAAATCCATTTTTAGTTTGTGCCGCCAGTGGGAACGGGACATAATCTTGTTGCTGGCTCCAATAGCCTGTTTCTGTCAATGCAGAATCCAAATATTTGGTGGTGCAGACCGTGCACGTATTTTCGAATGCTTTGCTCGGAGAAAATCGTTCAAACCACATATGGCCTCTTTGAGGTGTATACTTGGACATTTGCAGGACGAACGAAGTATACTGTCTATAATTAATAAGATAATACAGTGGAATATACGTTGTCACTGGTACTTTTTCGACCCCATAACCAGGACATATTTTCCCCGCGGGACAATATTGAACGTTTACAAAGACATTTTCTGCAGATTCATCCAATACATCTTTTCCACCGCAGTAACAAACCCCGTTGCCTTGGCGTCCAAACCAACATCGACCATTACCATTACAAATGGTTGAGTCGTGACGTCCGTCATACCCTGGACATATGGACGTACAAAATCGCGTGGCAAACCCGCGGCGACATTCGTCACACTTTGGCCCTGCCCAAAAACCATTGCGAGCGTCGGCGTCACATGTACATCCAGGACAAACCATGACGAAATTGGGTCTCAATTCGCATAAAGTTGTATATGGTGTGGACACTTTAGAGTCTTCGATATTCCCAAATGTGTATGTTGTTAACCCCTTCGTGCCAAAACAATCTTCGGATGAATTTGAACCAGGGGCACTCCACGTGTCCTTTGGACATGTGTTACAAGAGATTTGACCCGTGTTGTGTTGATATGTGCCTTCGAAACAGTCGACGCATAAACGGTCGTGTTCTATTTTTCCAACAGCACACGGTTGGCACGCAGTGTCAGAGGCAGATTTCGTTGACGAAGTAGATTTACCGAACGAACAATTCGTACATTGAACGCCGCCACCCCATTGGCCTTGTGGACAATTTTCACAATCACCGTTCCCCATTGTTCGTTGGAACTGACCCATAGAACAGTCTTTACAAATGACGGACGCAGTCTGGTCGCCATATTTACCAGATGGACATTCGAAACATTCTCCCTGGCCCGGTTCCAATTGATATGTCGTTAATGGACACGCGGTACATTGTAATCGACCAGACGAAACATAACCCGACGGACAGTCTTGACAATCACCACCTGTTCCGAATTGACCCCACGGACAACCGCATTCTTCTCCGAACGGACATGGTGAACATTCAATGGTTCCCACTGAGTTGGTAGTGAAATCAATGGGACAATCTTGACAAACCTTTCCAGTTCGTTCTTTTTTAGATTTTCCAAATGGACAATTTTGACACTCATAGTCGGTGACAAATTTCCCCAAATCGCAGTATTGGCACTGACCAAAATCGTCAACGTATTGGTCGTCGCGACATTCGTGGGTGCATGCGCTGTCTTCGCGCGAACCTATGTTGAAGGTTGTTTTGCGAATAGGACAGCGTTCACACACTTCGTTCACCGTCTTGTTAGAATACCACCCTCGAGGACAAGTTTCGCATTTATATTTGAATTCGTATTGGCCGGCTCCACATTTAGAACACGCTGTTCCGTTAGACGAGTATCCAACTTCACACTCTTCGCAAATTTCACTGGCCGCTTCGCCATATTCGCCCTCAGAAGGGTCGCATTGTTGACAAACGCCACCGGCTTTGGAAACTTGACCAGTAGGACATTGGATACACTGACTCTCAAAGCGATATTCACCAGCAGGACAATCTTCACATTCAGTTGAAGAACAACATTTCCAACTGCCGGCACGATTGCGAAGATTTGGACTTCCTGATGAACAATTTTTACATTGGACACCATCCGAATATGTACCGACCAAACACTCCTCACAGCTTTCCCCCAAGCTTTCCCATCCACGTGGACATTTTGTACATTGTTTGTCCGATAAAAAGAATCCCGGGTCGCAGTTAATACACTCGCCATCCACTGTTTGTGCTCCAACACACGCCAGACAAGTTGTCTGGCCTTCTTCACTTGTCCCGTTTCCACTTGGACAGACAAAGCATTCTGTTTGACCAGGCGTTTCGGAATATTTTCCGACGGTACACGGAAGACAGGTATTGTCTGCCGAACCTTTGGAACCGGCGGCGCAATCCTTACATTCCACACTACCGGCGATTTCTGAATATTTGCCTTGGGGACAAACAAGGCATGCCCCGTCAGAAGAATATTGGCCTGTTGCACAGTCAACACAGTCAACGCCAAGCAGTCCTTGGCCACCGGGGCATTTATGGCAACTTACGGCATTCGAAGCATAACCTGACGGACATTGTTCACAGGCAAGGGGGCCGACCCTTTCTTTATAATATCCAGATGCACAAGGTTTACATTGGTCTGACGTACCCACCGAATAGGTGCCGGCCTGGCAGTAGTCGCATCTGTTGTCTGATGTATTCCAACTACCATCTGGACAACTTTCAACACATTGTGTGCCGTATATGACATATTCATCACACGTCAAACATTCGGAGGCACCTCTCGCAGGTTGGTATTGTCCATTTGGACACTCTTTACATACATCTGACTTATTTGCGTCTTGAAAGGTTCCCGCGTTACAACTAAAACAGTGGTTCTGCCTACCATTACGATACCCAGTGGGACAATTTTGACACCCTGGCGCCCTAATAGACATGGGGTCGGTTTCATTATATTGACCAATATAACAACCTCCACGGACAACCACGAATAAAAAAAACAGTGAAATCATATGGACAAGTAATATCAGTCTTAAATACGAAGAATAAATAAAAATATATGTGTAGATTAATCTGGTTAATCTGTGGGACGCCAATATGTGCTTTCAGAATTACACGGGTTAAACATCGTTCTTCTCGCTTCGCTGTTGTATCTACCCAATTTAATTTTCGTTTGATCGGTGATTTTGTAATATATCAAACACACTGGTTCTGAATCTTCGTCCGAAAACGCGAATCCATAAGATTTTGCCGTGTGGGCTTCAGAATAACAGTCGCTTTTTGTTTTAGATTCGCCACGCTCCCAACAATTCGTCCATAACCCACTGCCTATGATAACCGATGGCGTCTCATCATCTTTAGCGAGTGATAAGTCAATATCTTCGATAGGAATGTCATAGATTTCTGTAAAATCGACCGCGGGGTATTTTGCCCTCTTGTTTGTAAGAGTATTACATTTCGCAATGTCAGATTCGGCGCCTTGGTACACCATGGACATTTTCTTTAAGAAGATATGTGCTCCGTCGGGCATTTTATAAGCTTCAAATCCCACCGAAGGTGTCTCTGAATAAAGCGTAAAATAATTTTCTTTGTAAGGTTCATCCCATTGGACAATTCCAATGCATTCCAATAGCATATCGCATTCGTATTCGGCTGATTCAAAGGAGACGAGTCCGACGTCTCCTTTGACAAGTATATATTTGTCCATTGTTTCTAAAATCTGTTGGTATTTATTTTCGAAAAACGGCGCCAAAAATAGCGTCCTAGAACTTGGCAATGGACTCCAGTCTCTGTATACCTTATACAAACTATTTACCTGTGTTTTTAGTTGCGTCTTTTCGTTTTCAATGCGAATGAAATAGGATTCTATAAATTCGTCATATTCCACAGTCGACCAAATGTTATCAAACCCCACTTCTAATTTAAATGAGCGCGGTGTCCATTCCGATTTCACAAAAAAATCTTGCCCATTGACTTTATAATGTTCGATTCCCGAAGACGCACCGTGTACATATTTCATTTTAATTTCGAAAGAAGGCGACATAAGATTTGTTTGCAATCCAGAAATAGAATGTTCATTCGAATCCGCGGGCTCAAAGGAACATTCCGATTGAACACATTGGAAAATGGATTTGATTTCACTGTGCAATGATAGCGGATTCCAATACGGCTTCAGTAGTGTCGTAACTATATATTTACTGTCGATAAATTGAAGACCAATACACATCCCGTAAGGATATTCACGAAATGTTTCGTCCTTATAAAACACGGCCAGCTTGCGAATGTCATAATTTATTTGTTCGCATTTTGCCATGGCCGCGTCTTTCGAAGAACCAAAATTACCATGTATCGTGTTTACATTGTTTTTAAACTTACCAAATTGTTGAATATAATTCTCTGGAAGACACTGTTTGTAACCATAAAACGACAATAACGCCATGGCGTAATTCTTTTTGTTCGTAGCAGTAATTGTATCAAGATAATTGTCATTGATAAATTCGAAAGAAGACAATTCAATTGCTTTCGTACCACAACCACCGTGAGCGGAACATATGTTTTGTAAGTCACCCACTGGACATTTAAATTGACACGCGTCCCCCGTATACCCCTGAGGACATGAACAAGAACCATCATATTGGCACGTTCCACTTCCAGAACACACAGATTTAATGTCATCACCATCGAAACCAGGACATGTTATTTCACATCCCTGACCGCGATAAGGAGATAACGCCCTATCTATATTTATCAATGCGTCATCATTTGACCTTAAAACAGAAGGTGCTACTTCACAAACACACTGACAGGCTATATTGCACCGACCTTTCCCGGAACAAGGTAACCCTATGTGGGGTAGCGTGCCAGGACAATGTGTACCCGCTGTTATAGAACATTGCGATGATGAATAGGCGATGAAATCAGAAACCTGTTTCATCATGTTGTGAGTGGGCATAGACATTGACGTGACGAACATAGGCCATAGTGCTTCGCGCCCCGTGGCTTGTGGCAAAAATTCCGACCTAAAACTGTCCTGAGTTTTAGAAGAAACCGCTCGTAACCACCCTTCGAGGGGTAATACAATCAAAAACGTCTGTATTCCAGTATTATCTGCCCATTCGATTCTTCCGTCGTCTCCAATTGTCTTTTCCAACCGTACGTTTAATTGAGTTATGTCCCAATCCAGATATATTTGCATCTTGTGTTTACCAATGTAAAATTGTTGTTTGTATTCTTTTTGGACACCGATATAATTCCCTTGAATGACCAGTGACTTTAGAGATTGGGATGTTTCAAAAAATATATTGAGATAATTGGGTGTGGTGTCGATGTCGGTCTCAAAATAGCCCCTATTCAAAGAATCAAAGACCGAGTTAAACCTCGACTTCGAAACCATGATAGTTGGTGACAGAATCGAAAATTTGGCGTCCGTCCAAATTGCATGCTGGTTTTGATATTTGATATGCATCATGTGAGACATCGTCCATCTTCCTTGGTGCATATAAACACGCTCGACTAAATCCAGCACAGACGCTTTCTCGGACTGTGTTAGGGGGCCGGCGGCGGTCTTCACTTTATCTTCAAAACGGACTGTTTCATGAAAACGTTCGACAATATCAGCATGAGACGTCGGGTCAATAATGTTCCACTCTTCTAAATAAATACGCGCCTTCTCATAAGCTTTCTCGGACTGAATGACCGTTCGCCCGCCGAATTTCAATGTCGTGCGCTCGTTTTCTCGGCCTAATGAGAGTTTACACCGGTCGGTAAAAGAATAAACACGTCTATGAGAGTCTGTGGAGGTTAATCTCTCAGACGACTCTACAAATTTCGTGTAAGCGTAAGGCGTATATATCCACGTAGTTTCCGCAAAGTATATCTTTAACTGTCCCATGCCCCCGGTCATGTCGAGCAGTGTGCCTTCTAAAGTTGTGACGCGAGTCCATTTCGCCACGTCGTCCATAGGCGTTGGTAATGTCAGATTGTATAAATCATAGTGATTGTCGTTTTTGGACAATAACATCATCGTATCTAAGAACGAATAAATGGGGGCGTATGCTTGTGACGGAGGCTGATTTCCAGACACCGGTACCATCGACCAGTCTAAGAAGACGATGTCGCGTGGTTCCCATGTTATACGCGTGACATCTATTTTATACACCCGATTCATTGTTGTTTGGACATTCCCATAGTCCCATTCGCCGCCAAACGCTAGGATGTACTCTTCTGGATGCAGGGCAAATGTCATTCCAACGATGTAAGCCGTTTCCGACCGCGTTGGTGCATTTGATTCCATAACTATGAGTGTTGTTGTTTCGTCGCGAGCAAACATTTTGCCTTCGCTGTAACACAATGTCAAATTGGCGTTGAAAATAATGTTGGTACAGTCTTTCGAACCGATGACAGTAAATTCTTTCAAGGTGGTGTCACCCGTTATATCGAGTCCTTTGCGTTTAATGTTATCTACGTTGTCCAAGTATTCGAAATTTGTGTTACTTGTGTTCCAACACAACTCGTTAAACACACGCAATAACACATTAATGTTTTCCTTTTCATCGAAGGTCGCTTCGAGATGCGGCTTGCGACCATAGGGGTCATTCATATATAATAAGGACTGCTTGACCAATGTGGCGTCCGATTCGTACATAAAACGCTCACTAAATGACCATTTTGCCCCACTTTCAAAAGACGTACTATTATACGCAATTTCTAATTCGTCGGCTTTATGAACATTATAGCGCATCCACGGTGCAAGGCCACGGCATATACCGTTAAACGAATCACAAATACCATATTGACTGGCCATATCCAGACCAAACGTTCCGTTATTACATTTGTCACAAGGAATAGAACACGAGAGGCCCGAACCGAGAGCACATTGACATCTACCGTCGGCTGTTGGCTTTGGCCCAACTTGCCAAATCGGCAGCTTGCCGGTGGACGAATCTCTGTATTCACCGGCGGCAATTTGTTCCTCCTCGGAAAAAATAATTTCAGTGGCGTCCACCGCAAAACATCTTCCGTTTCTACCGGAACATGCTAATTCTTGACCGTCATCTAGTCCCGACGGACACATTAGTTCGCATCGCGTTCCAGCGACCCCGATGTTTTCGAGGTCGCATTCGCACACGGTTTTCGAACATGTGCCCGGAATTTCATTCAATGACAATTTGGAACACCAATCTCGCCACGTCGTTCGATTCATAGCGTCCTGCAAAGTCGTTATACAATCGCGAGAACATTGTGAATTGTATAACTCGGGTACCTTCACTGTATCGCGGACATGATAAGCGTTTTGTGATGTACAAAAATCCGTAATAATAATATTGTCAAGTGTGCAGTCGCAGTCCAAATCTATATCTAATGCAAGATAATCTTGACGTATGTCACATATACTGGGGTCTGGGCCATCGTCCAACATACTCTCAATATGGTTAATGCAATCTACGTGGCAAAAATTTTCGTAATCAGCCGTGCGTTTGAAACAATTACCAAACCATTCAATATCAATTTGGTCCAAACATTGATTCTGTGCGTCCATAATAGAGGTCTTCGCTATAGAACACATGGACTCCATGGTTTTTACCGCAGTTTTAATTTGGCGTCCACCGAGAAATGGAATAGTGTCGTAAAAAGAACGTTCGTAGCGACAATAGGATGTCCAGTCGAGCGCTAAAAACTTTTCCTTTTCTTCTTTACACCCGTCAACTGAAGTCACATTTGGACGTGAGTATTGCATGTAATTTGCACATCCTTCCAAATCGTGCTTATTATACTTACATACGCGCCCCTCGCAATTATACGTGTTATAACCAGGAAGTGGTTCCCACATAGTGTACAGTTGGTTACAAACGGACGTTGTATCAAATTCCAGCGGTTGGTAGTCTCTTCGAAAGGCTTCTTGCCACAATGGTGGTATGACGCTATCAATGTCGACGCGAGGACACGTAAACGGCGCCTCGATAATATCTTCCATACGAATATAGTTCCAAGTCGCTTTTGTTTTACGACTATAGCTAAAGACATCCAAATAAGCAATGTCATGGGGATGGAACTCATTCATAGAGTGTGAACCCAGTGTGCACGTTTCATCGGAACACAATTCGGAATGTAAAAAGCAGTGCTGGTCATTGGGTGTCCATGACCATTGGCGACAATCCTTGTGTGCATGACAATGCGCCAAACATTCGTGTTCTTCTTGTTTTGGAATATCATGAAAATGTGCGCCCATCAAACGATGTCTCGTCAATATGCGTGCAATCGACAGCACATTCTTTTGTGTCACGATACGACAATCACCAATAGACGCCGAAATGGACCAAGTTGAATTGAAGACGGTGGTCGCAGGTTGAGCGATGACATACTCATTGATGACAATGTCCGTTTGGTTGGTGTTGAAATGTGTATGTGCAATCTCCTTCACATCAAATGTCCAATGCCACCACTCATGCGCATTGACCTTGCATTCAGTGGGTTTGCCATTCATGTACAAACGTTTTTGATAAATATAAGCGTCTACAATCGGTGTGAATTCACCGTTGTAGATAATCATATTCGCCGTTTGTACATGAGTGTCTTGTATTTTCGCCCAACCATGAATGCGTTTCTGGGTTGTGTTCCCATTCACCGCCCAACGAATACCGTTGGGTGGTGGTACAGAAGAGCATTCGAGTTCCGCCGAGCATTCTTGGGTAGGTGGATGGACTTCGTGTTCGTCTCTAAAAATGCTGGCACTGCCGTCCACTCCAAATGACCATGATGCGTAGCTGGTGACGTTTGGGAGATTTTCAGGCTTGTAAAATTCACGAGTTGACGAAATCAATGTGCCAGCCTTTTCCAGTATTTGTTCAATACCATTGATTAGAATCGATACGAGGACAAGTTTTTTGTCAAACATGGCCCTTAATTTGAGTTTTCCTGTCAATTTATCATATTGTGGATATCTTTGTATTTCAAATCTGTTAAGACGATTACTTACCGTGTAATTTGCATATGGTAAGTAATCATCGTCCACGTACCAAAAACTCTCTTCGTCGCCCACTGTTATGGCTAGTCCGGCGCCAGCTTCGGAGTTCTCTGTATCTATGATAATTTTGAACGTGTAATCGGCTAATTCTTTTTCCGTTTCGGTGAGCAACAACTTATTATTGTCCAATAAAATATTGTTCGTGATAGACCATCCTTGTTGGAGGCCGTTTTCACCCCCAGTTAATAAATATTTACCCTTGGCATGGGATTCTTTGTACCAATTAAAGTTTTGGGCTTCTGCGCATTGTTCTATTACTGGTGGTAATGGGTCGGTTGTTAATTTTGCGGACACGTTGGAGGTAGATGGCAACCATTCGATATTTGTGAAAGATGGAACAATTACGTTTCCGTCTTTCACAAAAACGTTGGTGACATTTACGGTCGTTATGACCTGTCCCATCTCGACTTGTAACGTTTTGGGCAATGAATCAATTGCATAAATTATCAGTTGTTCCCGACTCGTGAGTACACCCTCGTATTTGGTTTGACCGACCAGGACGATAACGGGGTCTGGGTGTTCCCATTCACAAAAGTATTTATTTGATGCTTCAAAATAGGATGGTTGATAGCATTGGCCTCCATTTTGACAAGGGTCGTCTTCATAACAATTGATATTGCTTTCGGCGATACATATAACACCTGAATGACACTCCGTTGTGTCTGAAGAACATGGAACACAGTTGTGTCCGTCAGCACAAGCCCCCATAGAACATATGGTTGGTATGTCGGCTTCTTTGGGTATCCATGATGCTTTAAGACCGTCTTCGCAATTGGCACCAAATTTTTCTTCGATGTCACCGAGTGTCCATTTACTGTGGCCCCAACGTGCTATTGTCTCGCGCTCCGATAGTTTGCATGAAGAGACATCTTTTGGAAACGTTGACCAGTCTAATTGGTCAAATTCAGTTTTACCAGTGTCTAAACAGTCCAATATCCATTTTTTTTCATGAACGGATACCGAATCGGATTCTGGGCAACCGGCGTCCCATGTGGGATTTTCTCTATTTTGACACTTAAACTGTACAGTACAATCTTTGTTTAACACTTGTATGCGGTCGATGGCATCTGAAGAACGTGTCCATAGTGATTCTATTCCAGACGAACAATAGACCATATATTCTTGAAACCAGTTTGCCGCCGGTGCTAAAGACGTCGACCATGATGGAATAACATGTTTCAAATGGTCATCACACCATTTATTGGAAGAGAAATCTATATCCGATAGTTGTTGGCCACAAGTTGTTCTATCGTCCAGTAGAATTCTGCTTTGTAAGAAATGTTGTCTGAATGTTTGAATAGGTATATCATCGGTGGTCGTATTATCTCCATATTTTAAAGCCACTTCTCCGAATATGGTCGCCGCCCCGGGAATTTTCAAAGATACCTTTTGTGGATTGGCAGATTTTTCGTACATGACACACGAGAAAAAGGTATCTTTGACATTTAAGTCGGTCAATGGTCGGAGCTGCCCCGTCAAATGCGTGCATTCTTGCGCCCACTCTTTATCCAAGTCCAACGTTTCACATGCCGGTTCAACGTTGATACATAAGGCTTCGACGTTATTTTTCAATATAGCATCTTCGCATGTTTTGGCCCGACAATAAGTCTTGGTCTCGCAGACTGAACCATCAAAATTGGGTTTACATTGTTCGGCATAAACGGCCGGCGCTTTTTTAACGAGACATTTGTTATTTTCAACCGGAAGGGAAGCACAATATAGGTCTGTACTTTGTACATAATCATATGTTTTATCATATGTGCAACTGTTTTCGTTCGAACAAGCAGCTTCTAATGTCCATGTGAAACATAATTCTTCGTTGAAATTAAACAGGTCTTGGTTGGCAGGTTGAGAGCATTTTCTTTTTGCTTGACAACATTCGTCCTCTTGTTCATCATCACAGTCTTTCGTGGCACAGTCTATGGGGCTTAAATCGACCATGGCGGATTCACACCACGTCGAACCGTTGAATTTCGCGTGTTTGTTGACGAAATAGTTTTCCACTGTTTCGCGACAAGTGTTATTCGAATGATACGTACATGTGGCGGTGTTCAGCACATTGGGATACCATCCATTTAACATCGACACGCAATAATCGTCCCACGCAATACTATAAATGGCGTCCAAACAGTTTTGGGATGCGCCGCATGTGAAATAGCCTGGCGATTCCGGGCCACTACTAAAGAAACTTTTGGATTCTTTCATTAAGGAATCCCACGGCGAGGACAATTGTGCACAGAAACCACCGGGAATGTCTTTACAATCAAGGTCTGACGAACAACTTTGGGGATGGCCGACATTTTCTCCCGTTTCAGGAACGGCGATGCCCGTTTTACAATCGCCGCGCCCTGCGCAAATCGCTTCATTGTACATCGGACAATGAAACTCGCAATATCTTCCGTAATAATCCGGAGAAATAGGCGGTTCCACAGCGATGCCATTCTTAATAAGACGCTGGCGTGTTTCCGCAGTATACGTGTCGTATGGTTGACATTCACATCTATATTCGGTTGTAAATGGGTCAAACCACATGTCCAAATCATTGCGCACACACCGGCCGTGGCCAGAACAGACTTGGCCGTTGGCGCTGGCGCCACAATCAATTTCACAATAGACGCCCGTACGACTATCGTCACATTGACACTCACCATCACCACGACATGTACCGTGGTCGGAACACACGCGGCAATCCGGGTCGGGCGAATATCCCTTTCCTTCGTGAGCGCAAACCCGCTGTGCATTAGTATCTCCTTGTAGTGTAAGGTCTGTACCAAAGACAATAAGTTTGTTTTCTATTTCACCTTCGACAGCACAATAGTGTGTGCATGCGTTGGAAGAATCCATTTGGCCAGGGTACCAATTTTCTTTGCACGCAGAGCAGAATCGCTTAGGGTCAATCGTGTCAAACGTCACGCTACCCACAATACGCGTGTCACAAATACACAAATCATTGGTGCCATTGTAAGCATCGTTGCAAAGACCACGGTAAGAGCACGTTCCTTCATTACATTCCGTGGTACAATAAGCGGCGGCCGAGTCAACAGACGTCAGCGGGTAATAACTAGCTTCGCATTTTGCACAAAACCAACTTGGGTCGGTGCCGCGACACGAACATTTGACACGTTCGCCTACGGAAGCCTTGAACAGTTCGCATGTTCCCAACCCGTTACAACCAATGTTGAGACCGTCTGTCGCTACGGAGTTCGTCGAAAACTCGTCCGGAATATATTCGCCATCGGGGTCACAACGCAAATGACATTCTCGACCAGACCAATGTTCTTGGCATTTTTGACAGGAACCGCCCGTCCAATGCTGATGCGTCGGCGTCGTAAAATCATTACAGTCGCACGTCGCGTCGGGCAAACACGTCCCATGACCAGAACATGTAAATTTTGCGTTACACGAACAATCAGTACCTGTCCACGAGGTCGAAGCATCGCATGTACACACAGCCGCGTTATCGACTGCAAAACATTCGCCGTGGCCCGAACAAGACGTTGGGAATGTCTTATCACCAGGACATGCGTACTGGCACATATCTCCCACGTAATGTGTTTGACACGTGCACGTAGGAACGCCCAAAGCGGTCAGAGCACAATTCCCATGGCCAGAGCACGACAAATCATTAAGAGAATCACACGTCAAATCGCAATTTGCGCCGTAATATCCGGGTTGACAGACACATTGAAGTTCACCACCGACAGATTGACACAATCCCGTATCAGGGTTACAATTAATGCCAACGTCTGGACACGATAGTGCACACTGTTCACCACCGATAGTGTTAAACCAACCCTCGGCACAATCACATTGGCCATTAGTGGTACATGCGCCGTGGCCGTTGCACGCATTGCAGACCCCACCACCGGATGAAATTTCGCGACACACGTCGTCGGCGGAAGAGCCATCTGCGATACAAACTGTGTCGCATTTAGGGCCGAAATGTTGAGACCGTCCGTTGAGACACGGCCCGGAGCATCGATTCAGAGCTTCGTCTTTATTTTGTGTATAACATTTGTCGCACAGCGTACCCGTCCATTTTGTATGAAACGGACAACGACATCCCCAACGCGAATTGCCATTGGTCAAGACGCCACAAATACCCTGATGTGTGCACTGACATTCGTCACAATACGTGCCACCGTACACACCTCGCGAGTTGCCACAGTTGCAGCCGGTGCCAGTCCATACAGAATCGTGTTGACACGGTATAACAATATCGTCGACCCACGCTACAAAAAAATCCGTCGACATCGAAAGCAAAGCAACCAAAGATGCCGATACAATTAAACAAAATCCATACAGCTGGAAATTTGGCATTATACGATTATTGTCCAGCATTTATACTATCATTTCAAAAATAGAATATCCGCTACTTATTTTGTTTATCTATAAAATTCGTCTAAAAACGGACACCCGAGAATCCGTGGCACATGTACACCTAGATTCATTTCAAGACGAATGTTTTATATAATGGCATGTTTGGATTATATGGACGAGTTATAACGTCCCACAACTTACTGTATCTCCAAAATACCTGCTCGTAAGTTTCAATATTTTTTCGAAGTGGTGTCACAGTTGTGATTCGGACTTTGATATAGTATCCATCTTCCGACATGGCTAAGAATTCCACACGCAGAAACTTCCCTACTTGTGTTGGCCAATTACCCACTTCCCATATACCCTTCTTATTTTTTTTGTTATCTGGGTCATCCCGCATTTTTAATTGCCACGTCGACCTCCTCGTATAATATAAGTATTTCACCACTGATGGCTTACAAACATGACCGTCTTCTAGATCCCATATACTTTGAGTATGTTCAACATATCGTTTTACTGTAAATTGACCTAATGGGTACCACGTAGAACCCTCCGAATCGCTTTGGAACTCGTCGTGTGCTCGTAATAGTCTTTGTATAGGTTTGTCATACCCCGTTTTTAGTTCCATAGTTTTGAAATTGATCCGTGGATATTTTGCTTCGTCATCTTCACCCCAATAAAACCATTTATTTTTTGTTTTAAAACCATCGTTCTGTGCAGACCACTCCTTGTACATCCCTTTTATCAATGAAACTTTGCCGAATGACTGTAGTTCCCTGTTATTGAGAGACTTTATGCGCCATTCATAATCTTCCTTCCATTTAATACTATTAAATTCCACTTTTTCTTCCGGTGTATATTTTTCTTCCATTGTCTCCGACATTTCATTATTATTCCCCGTTTTTATACTGTATTTTCTGTTCCCTCCCGTATGATTAGGTATATTTGTAGCCGTTGCACCAAAACCATTCTTCAACGAGTGGTACATCTGGCACTCTTTTTAGCGTATATTGTAACAAAAACTCATGCCAATCACTCTCTTTTGCAGGAGGATTGTACAGTGTCAACAATTTAAAAATGGCAGGATGGCGTACAGCAAGCCCAATACAATCGTCTTCGATTTCGGCGCCTTCTTCCAAAAGCCATTGGACTGCTTCAGGCCACTGATGACATATACAGTTGCGCAACGGTACAGTTGGCCCATGTTTGTCCACAAAACACTCCAAAATGTTTAGCCGTCGCGCCGCCACGACAAAAGGACAAAGGCGTGCTGGGATAATCGTCGCCGCCAACGTGGCAAACATTTCTTCGGAAACGGTCTCAAAATCTACATAATTCCATACGACGGCAGCTGTAATTAGATTGTGCGCTTTTATGTACGGCACGTCTCCTCGGACAATCG
>MDTF01014023.1_pt1 | contig 21780 bp, 16 predicted proteins | sample 811191 | NCBI WGS metagenome assembly MDTF01 (sample SAMN05326649, study PRJNA326480) | marine metagenome | isolation source: seawater | place: Southern Ocean | collected 2011
AACTATTGTAGCAGGAGGAGGATCTCTATCTGCAAGAATAAAATCTGATCTATAATATTGAATAAATTTTTCAGCAAAGAGATGTAATTCAGGAATACCATCGTGGATTTTTTCCTTTAAAACAGTTTGAGAAAAATTTTCACCTTTATAACGTCCATGCTCATCGAGACTTGAAGAATGCCATTCCTGACTTCTACTGGCTCCGAAAGCAATCAATGCTAGGTAATCAAGTTTATTGTTAGGAGTATGAAAATCACTATTAGTTGTCCATAGCTCCATAGATTCTCTTGAATCCCAAAGATTACTTTTTGGCCAAGAAAGACCATTTTCATTCCAATCAATTTTAACTCCGGTTATTCGCCGAACTACATCACTTACGAATAATAAACGTTTATCTTTTATATTTCCCTCTAAAGAAATTGAATTTGGTGTTGTTTCTACATTTAACCACAAAGCGTTTGCAATTTTAGTAGCTGCATTTCCATCACCATAAATCGGGGAAAACTCACCACCTTTAAATTCACTAATTACACGTTTAATATATCGTGCCATTAATTCTGAAGAGCGAAATTCTTCATGGTCAATAAGAATAGAACTCCCTGTGCTAATTAACTCTTTCCATTCTGTCTCTGCCCTTAAAACGATACATGGCCTTTTTAAAAAATATGCCTCTTTCTGTAAGCCTCCAGAATCTGTTATTACCCATTCTGCATTCTCAAGTTCATTAATAAGATCCTTACGACCTAATGGATCCAACCAATTAATGTTTTGAGGCAATTTATTGATATCTAACAAACTTCTTAGTCTTGGATGAATAGGCCATTGAATCTGATACTCTTCAGAAAGAATGGCTAATGCAGAAATTATTTTTTCTCTGACTTTTTCATTGTCAACATTCGTATTTCTATGCAACGTAACCAATATCCTTTTAGATTGAGGAGACACATGTTGTCTAGAGATAAGCAAATCAGCCATAACATCACCAGAGATAATGCTATGCTTTGCACCTCTATCTAGACCTTCTCGTTTCAACTGTAATAGAGCACTTCGAGAAGGTGCAAAATGCCAATCACTCAAAATATCAGTGAGTATCCTACATCTCTCTTCAGGCATATTAGAATTAAAACTTCTCAGGCCAGCTTCAACATGTGCCACTGGGAAACCAGCAATTTTTGACGCCACTGCACCTGTAATTGTTGAGTTTGTATCACCATAAACAATTACAGTTTTAGGATTAATTGTCAATAAATAATTCTTAATAGCTTTAAGCACTTTAGTAGGAATAGCTTCCCCAAGTGACGGAGTATCCCATTCAAAAACTTTGTCAGGATTAATTCCAAATTCCTTAAAAAAAACATCACTCATCCCTTCCTCCCAATGCTGTCCAGTGTGGATTATACATTGATGTGCGCCTAGTTTTTTCAGGGCTGTATAAAGTGGTAAGAGTTTAATGAACTGAGGTCGAGCTCCAACAACATGTGCAATCATATGTGCAATCTAAAAAAATAACCATCCTGTTTAAAACAAAGCTACACTAATCCAAACAACTCCAAAATAAAAGTGGTGTTATAAAAAAGGCATCAAATAAAATATCCTTTGAAGTTATTTCGTAATAAAAAAGCCGCTTTGACTAAAGCGGCTTTAATGTTTTCAAATAAAAATCTTATTTTAAACCGTTGACATGAAGAGATAAGCTCGATTTTAAATTCGAGGCTTTATTCCTGTGAATTATATTTCGTTTTGCTAGTTTATCCAGGGCAGAAGAAACCAAAGGCAATTGAACAGCAGCGGCAGCAGCATCCGTCATAAGTCTTAGAGAGCGAACAGCATTACGAGCTGTTTTGTGGTAATACTTGTTATGGACACTTCTTTTGTGCATTTGACGTATCCGCTTTATTGATGATTGATGATTTGCCATAATAATGTTAACTATATTTTTATTTCAATTTTGTGACCCGTACGGGATTCGAACCCGTGATCTTCTCCGTGAAAGGGAGATGTCCTAAACCGCTAGACGAACGGGCCAAAAGCATTTTTGGTGTGCAAATGTATTACAAAATCCGCATTTCGTCACTAGCAAATATAATTTAATGCAATCATCCTTTTTTTCCGTGTTAAAATGCTCCAATGGTTAACTAACTAATTTTTCAATTAGGAGATATTAAAGCTAAGTTTAGTATTAAAAACTAATATGCCCTAGCAAAAAGAACTCTTTCCTTTGATTGATCGCCAGTAAGAATACAGACACCATCCTCTTTTTTATTATCAATAGGAATACATCTGATAGTAGCTTTAGTTTTATTTTTAATTCTGTCTTCTGTCTCACTAGTTCCATCCCAATGTGCTGAAACAAAACCACCTTTATCAAGTGCCAACTCAAAAGAGTCCCACGTATCCACAATATGGATACTAGAATCGCGTGATTCTTTTGCCTTTTGGAAAAGATCCTTTTGAATTGTAGACAAAAGTTCTTCTATGTACTTTGGCAGATTTTCTAAGACGACTGATTCTTTTGAAAGAGTGTCACGGCGGGCAACTTCAGCAGTACCCTTTTCCAAATCTCTTGGTCCGATTGCAATACGAATAGGAACACCTTTTAATTCATATTCATTGAACTTCCACCCAGGCTTATAAGTATCCCGATTATCATATTTAACTCGTATGTCTATGTTCTTTAAAGTTGAAAAAATCTTTTCAGCAACTTTATCAAGTTCCATGAGCTCGTCATTATTTCTATAAATAGGAATTATGACTACCTGAATGGGAGCAAGTTTTGGAGGTAAGACAAGACCATTATCATCTGAATGTGTCATAATAAGAGCACCCATCAATCTCGTAGAGACGCCCCATGAAGTACCCCAAACATATTTCATCTGACCACTCTTATCTTGAAATTTAACATCAAAAGCCTTAGCAAAATTCTGACCTAAAAAATGCGAAGTGCCAGCTTGCAAAGCCTTTCCATCCTGCATTAATGTTTCGATACAATAAGTTTCAAGAGCTCCTGCAAATCTTTCATTAGCAGACTTCGTGCCTCTAATTACAGGAATGGCCATATGATCTTCTACAAAATCACCATAGACATCAAGCATTTGCCTAGCCTCTGAAACAGCCTCTACCTCAGTTGCATGAGCTGTATGACCTTCCTGCCACAAAAATTCCGATGTTCTTAGGAAAAGGCGAGTACGCATTTCCCATCTAACGACATTCGCCCATTGATTAACTAAAATGGGTAAGTCTCTATAACTCTGAACCCAGTTCTTATAGGTGTTCCAGATAATTGTTTCAGAAGTCGGCCGAACTATGAGTTCCTCTTCCAGTTTAGCTGTTTCGTCAACGATAACCCCAGGTCCATTTGGGTTGTTTTTCAACCGGTAATGCGTAACTATGGCACATTCTTTAGCAAAGCCTTCTACGTGATCTGCTTCCTTAGAAAAATGACTTTTTGGAATAAAAAGCGGGAAATAAGCATTAACGTGTCCCGTTTCTTTGAAACGATAATCCAACTCAGACTGAATTTCTTCCCAAATAGCAAAGCCGTAAGGTTTTATTATCATACAGCCTCTAACTCCGGAATTATCGGCTAAATCCGCCTGAACAACTAACTCGTTATACCAACGACTATAATCGTTTTTTCTAGGTGTAAGGTTTTTTGCCATTTTAAAATGGTGTGGGTTTTGTAATTGTTACTTGTATATTTCTCCAAAGGTACTCCATCACGAGATATAAGATTTTCACTCTTTTTTGCGTCATACTGTTTGCTAGTTGCTTAATTCAAAGTCCGGATAGGCTTACTTCATTTAATGATGGAATCCTTGGAGGCCCTACACTGTATCAAATACTCAAAGAAAAGGAGACATACTTCAACCAATTAAGGGAGAGCCTTAAACTTTTTCATCTCATCAAACTGCATTGCTCGGAACATAGAGTTTAAGTATTGCGTTGAATTTTTTCCTGCAGTATATTCGAAGAATGAAGTCAAACACATTTCTTTTTATTTTTATTTTTTCTTTTTTTTCAAGTTTTGGACAAAACACCAATTCATTTAAATGGAGATCCATCGGACCCGCAGTAACTTCTGGAAGAGTTTCTGATTTGGCTGTAGATCCAAATAATCCTGACCATTGGTTTGTTGCTGCGGCATCAGGTGGAGTTTGGAAAACAATTAACCATGGTCTCACTTTCAAACCAGTATTCGACAACCAAGGCTCCTATTCAATTGGATGTATAACCATTGACCCTAATAACTCTAATGTTATTTGGGTTGGTACTGGAGAAAATAATAATCAAAGATCAGTCGCATATGGAGATGGTGTTTACCGATCTGAAGATGGTGGTAACTCATGGGAAAATATGGGGTTAGAAAAATCAGAGCATGTTGGAATGATCAGGGTTCATCCCAATAATTCAAATATCATTTGGGTCGCGGCATATGGTCCAGTTTGGAATTCTGGTGGAGAACGAGGAATATACAAGACCTTAGATGGAGGAAAGAATTGGGCTCGAGTTTTATACGTCTCAGAGCACACAGGATTTAACGAAATACACTTTGACCCAAGAAATCCAGATATTTTATATGCTACTGCACATCAAAGGCAAAGAAAAGTGTGGACTTATGTATCAGGAGGTCCTGAGAGTCAGCTTTATAAATCTGAAGATGGTGGCGTTAACTGGATTAAATTAAATAATGGACTACCTAGCAATGATAAAGGTCGTTTTGCATTAGCTATTTCACCTGTAAACCCAGATATTTTATACTGCATGATTGAAGGCCACGGGACCTTTAAAAGCGAGAATAGAGGAGCGAGTTTCAAAAAACAAAGTGAGCATTCAACAAGTGGAAATTATTATGTTGAATTATTTGCATCTCCTCATGACATTAATACGGTGTATAGTATGGATACATATGCACAGTGGTCGGAAGACGGCGGAAAGTCATTTAAAGGACTTGGTGAAAATGGTAAACACGTAGATAATCACGTTGCCTGGATTGACCCAGCTAATAAGGAACATTTAATTCTTGGTTGTGATGGCGGGTTATATGAAACCTGGGATCATGCAAATTCTTGGCACTTTAAATCTAATTTACCAATCACCCAATTTTATAGAGTAACTACGGATAATGCAAGTCCATTTTATAATGTTTACGGTGGAACTCAAGATAATTTTTCCTTGGGAGGGCCCAGCAGAACTATTAATGACAGAGGAATTGTAAATAGTGATTGGTATGTAACTCAAACCGGAGACGGATTTGAATCTCAAGTTGACCCTTTAAATCCAAATATTGTTTACGCTCAAGCCCAATACGGATGGCTTCAACGTTATGATAGACTGAGTGGCGAAGGTGTACCGATAAAGCCGATACCTGGACCAAATGAAAAAGCACTTAGATGGAATTGGGATGCTCCATTAATAATTAGTCCACATAATAATAAGACCTTATACTTTGCAGCGAATAAAATATTTAAAAGCACAGACAGAGGTAACTCTTGGAAATTTATATCTAATGATTTAACTCGACAAATCGATCGAAACACTTTGCCAATAATGAATAAAGTTTGGAGTATTGATGCCATTTCAAAAAATAGAAGTACAACTATATATGGCAATATTGTGGCACTACATGAATCTAGTTTGCAAAAAGGTTTAATATATGCAGGTACAGATGATGGTTTGATTCAAGTAACTGAAAACGATGGTGGTTTATGGAGAGAAATTGAGAAATTTCCTTTTGTGCCGGCTAATACATATGTTAATGATATAAAATCGTCACTTCATAATAGCGATATCGTCTACGCCGCGTTTAATAATCACAAAAATGGTGACTTCAAACCGTATGTGATTATGAGTAAAAACAAAGGGAAAACTTGGTCTAATATTTCTGGAGATCTCCCAAAAAGAGGGTCCGTATATAGTTTAGCCGAAGACCATATCAATCCCCTTTTACTTTTTGCGGGAACTGAATTTGGTATATATTTTACGATTGATGGTGGTGCGCATTGGGAGAAATTAGGATCTGGATTGCCCACAGTTGCCGTTAGAGACATTGAAATTCAAAGACGAGAAAATGACCTTATTCTGGCAACATTCGGAAGAGGATTCTACATATTAGATGATTACAGTCCTCTTAGAGAATTATCGGAAGAAAATTTGGAGAAAGAAGTCTTTGCATTTCGAACTAAACCAGGTCTTCTTTTTCATGAAGCAAGCCCTATCGGCTATGGACCTCCAGGATTCATGGGAGCAGAATATTTCATGGCGAAGAATCCAAACTTAGGCGTGACATTTACATATAATATCAAAAAAGCACCTAAAAGTTTAAAAGCAACGAGACAAGAAAAAGAGAAAGGACAGTTAAAGATTTCTTATCCAAGTGTAAATGACATAAGAAAAGAAAAACATGAAATAAATCCATACCTCCTTATAGTTATTAGTGACGAAAATGGAACTCCATTGCGTCGAATAAAAAGGCCTTACACTAGTGGAATCAGTCGATATACATGGGATGGAAATGTCAGTAGAAAAGATGCCCCTGAAAGAGGTGCGCATTTCGCTTCCCCGGGAACTTACTCTTATCAAATAATCTGTTTTTCAAAAGGGGTTTTTGACACTTTGTCTTTGAGCGAAAATTTTAAATTGAAGCATCTTAATAATTTATCTCTACCTGATCTAGGTGATGAACTTTTAAAATTTCAATCGAGATCAAATGGAGTCTTAAGGAAATACGATAGATTAGATATGAGCTTAAATGAAACTTCAGAAATCGCAAAAAAGCTTAAGGAGGCTCTTAAAATGACGCCAGAAAGCAACTTGAAAGATCTAGAGACAATACTTATTCTTGAGCGAGATTTACGAACAATCCTTGCAGAGATGAAAGGCGATAAAGATATTTCGCAACACGAATTTGAAGTGCTCCCAGGTCTTAGCGAGCGACTTTCGATGGCTACTTGGGGCTCATTTGGAATGAGATCAGAACCAACTTCAACAATGAAAGAGCAATTAAGAATTGTTGAGGATGCTATACCAGAACTTGAAACTAAGTTAAAGAGAATTATTAATTCTATTGAAAAAATAGAGATGCAGGCAATTAAATCGGGCTCGCCATACATAAGAGGAGGATTAAACAGAATATTTTAGAACAGCTTTAAAGCCATAATCTAGTGGCCAAGGACCTTCATTCAATATAACTTTATAATCAATACTCCCGCTTGAGAAGGAAGTGACAATTTAAAATATCGTCAAAAGAATTTCTTCATAATCTGCAACAACATTAAAATCTAAACGCGGTAAACAAAAGCGTTAATATTCATACCAGCGCCTACAGATGCAAAAAGTAAAACATCTCCTTCTTCAACTTTGTGTCCCATATACTGTTCCTTTCTAACTAAATCCAATAAAGTAGGAACAGTTGCGACAGAACTATTACCCGCCCATTGAATTGACATTGGCATCACGACATCTAAATTTGGTTTCATCCTATAAAGTTTAAAAAGACGTTCACCGACGGAATGATCTAACTTGGCATTTGCCTGATGCATAAAAATCTTCTTGACTTCTGATAGATGAACTCCCGCATTATCCAGAGCAGCCTTCATCGCATCTGGAACTTTGGATATTGCAAACTCGTAGATTTTACGTCCTTTCATCTTTAGAAACTTCTCTTTTCGGTCTAATTTTAGATTATTTGAAGGATTTGATTTTAAGAAATAAACTTCATTTTTTGTGTAAGAAACAGCAGCTCTTCCTAGAATTCCCTTTTCCAATTTCGTTTCCTGAAGTTCAAAACAAGCAGCACCCGCGCCATCGGAAAAAATCATAGAATCTCTATCGTGTTTATCTACAGTTCTTGATAGAGTCTCAGAACCAATAACCAGAGCACGCTTTGCAATCCCACTTCTTAAATATGCTTCAGCAATTATAACACCTTGAATCCACCCAGGACAACCCGCCAAAACGTCAAAAGCAACAACATTAGGATTTTCAATTCCCATTATGTGTTTAACTCTTGAGGCAAGAGGAGGCATTTGGTCAATAATCCTAGAACCGTTCTCAATATCGCCAAAATTATGCCCTACAATCAATAAATCTAAATCCTCTTTATCCCATCCAGAATCCTCGAGAGCTTTTAAAGCTGCTTCGGCAGCCAAATCTTTGGAAGTTTGGCCTGGCTTTGCATAACGACGTTCAGAAATTTCAGTTATTTTTTGAAATTTATCGATAATTACATCATTTGTATACTCAAATGGAATTCCATTTTCATCTAAAAAATCATGACCGAGGAATGCACTATTTGGAATAACCACGTCTGGAATGACGGATCCTGTACCCGTGATAATTATAGAAGATTTCATGGCTGTAAAAGTACTTTTTTATTTGAATCATCCGTACTTTTGCAACCTCATTTTATTTTCAATAAAAAATAATAAAATGTCAACAATTGCATTTATCAGCTGTTAAACATTTATAAATATTTACTGAAGACTATAAAAGTATGGAGCCTAGCAGATCAGAGGAAGATAACTCACACCACAGCCACAGTTATGATACGCCTCTAAAAGACAGTGCATTTGATAAAAGTGATGACGAAAAGATCCTCATTATTGAGAAACACATGGAAGGAATTTTGGAAACCCTTGGCATGGATCTCAACGACGATAGTCTTAAAGGAACACCTAAAAGAGTTGCAAAAATGTATGTGGAAGAAACTTTCGGTGGATTAAATCCTCTTAGAACTCCAAATTTAAATACTTTCGAGAACACATATAAGTATGGCGAAATGCTTGTTGAGAAAAATATCGTGGTCTACTCAACCTGCGAGCACCACTTAATGCCTATCGTTGGGCGTGCGCACATTGCTTATCTCTCAAAAGATAAAGTCATAGGGTTGAGCAAAATGAATCGAATAGTTGATTTTTATGCAAAACGACCTCAAGTTCAAGAACGCTTAACTCGCCAAATCAGTGCAGCTCTTCAAAAGGCCTTGGGTACTGATGACGTAGCTGTATTAATTGACGCAAAGCATCTGTGCGTTAATGCCAGAGGGATCCGTGATATTGATTCAAGTACAGTCACCGTAGAATATGGTGGAAGATTTAAAAATGAAGATGAATTAAAGACATCGTTCTTAACTTACAGTAAGTTAAAAACTGATTTTGGTGATTAAAATGCAAAAGTTACATATTTACGACAGCCTTAGTTCAAAGCTCAAAACATTTTCTCCCATCAAAAAAGGAAAAGTTGGCATGTATGTATGTGGGCCTACGGTTTACAGCGATGTTCATCTTGGGAATGTAAGAACTTTCTTGAGCTTTGATTTGATATTTAGATACCTAAAATATTTAGGTTATCAAGTAAGATATGTCCGAAACATTACAGATGTAGGTCACTTAGTTGATGATATTGACGAAGGCGAAGACAAAATTGGTCTAAAGGCGAAAATTGAAAGTCTTGAGCCAATGGAAATAGTACAACGCTATAGCCGTGGTTTCCATGATGTAATGAGAGCATTTAATGCTTTGCCCCCTTCCATAGAGCCTACTGCAACAGGTCATATCATCGAGCAAATAGAAATAGCAAAAAAATTATTAAAAACGGGATTTGCTTATGAAGCTAATGGTTCAGTTTACTTCGATGTTGTCCACTACAATAAGAATAATTCTTATGGCGAACTATCCGGCCGGAATATCGATGATCTGATCCATGGTTCACGTGCCCTAGATGGTCAATCAGACAAACATTCTCCATTGGATTTTGCTATTTGGAAAAAAGCTTCAAAAGAACATATTATGCGTTGGCCCAGCCCTTGGAGTGATGGATTCCCTGGATGGCATCTTGAATGCTCTGCCATGAGCGCAAAATACCTTGGCAATTGTTTTGATATTCATGGTGGAGGGATGGATTTGAAATTCCCACATCACGAATGCGAAATAGCCCAAAACAATGGAGCAAATGGTAAAAAAGGGGCAAATAATTGGCTACATACAAATATGCTCACTCTGAATGGCAAAAGAATGTCAAAATCTACGGGTAACGTGCTTCTTCCAGGAGAATTATTAAGTGGTGAATCTCCTCATCTAAGCAGATCATATTCTGCAAATTCGGCACGCTTCTTCATTCATCAAGCTCACTATCGATCAATTTTAGACTTTAGTGACGAAGCCCTTCAAGCAGCAGATAAAGGTTTTTTCAGATTAAAAACATCTTTAGATATTTTAAAAAATCGATCAAAATCCGGACATGAAAATGGAAGTTTTGATGTAAAAGCTTGGAATGCTTCTTGTGAGTCCGCTATGAATAACGATTTCAATAGCCCTAAGTTGATTGCAATTCTCTTCGAAGCTGTTAAAGTAATTCAAAGTGATTCAAAAGATCCGACTATTCTAGGCGATAATGGAGCATCCATCCTTGCTAAAAATATGGATATATGGATGGAAGATGTTTTAGGATTAACCAGTGAATATCAAGGCGACTCCAATATTTATAAAACTGCATTAGAGTCGGCAATGGAAATTATCATTGATGCTAGAAAAGATGCTCGAGATAAAAAAGAATGGAATAAAAGTGATGACATAAGGAAAAGACTAGCTTCCGGAGGTATTCACCTGAAAGACGGAGCAGATGAAAGTCAGTTTTCTATAGGTCATGATTATACTTAAGTTCTTAATTAGTCTTCCATTACTATTTTTGATTGGAATATATAAATTTGTTATTTCGCCATTAACAATGCCATCTTGCCGCCACTCCCCATCTTGCTCCTCCTACGCGACTGAAATGATATATGAGTGGGGACCTCTTAAAGGTGGATGGCTATCTCTTCTGCGAATTTTGCGCTGTCATCCATGGGGTACATATGGATATGATCCAATAAAAAAAAACCCAGATAAACATATTACTAATTGAGTTTATTGATTTAATTATGTTTTCGGAAAATATATGTAGGTCCAAATTTAATCTACTCTAGTTATCTTCGTTTTATGTTATTGACTTTAACTTGGGCTGCAGAAAGAGGATTTGAAATTGGACCGCTTTTCCTACGCTATTATCAAATACTATTTTTCACTGGGTTCCTAGGTGGTTTCTACTTAATGAAACGCTATTTTCAAAAAGAAGGATTGCAACAGGAAATTCTTGATAATTTACTAGTATACACTGTTATCGCCACAATAATTGGTGCTCGACTGGGCCATGTTTTTTTCTATGATTGGGCGTATTATAGACTTAATATTGGAGAGATTTTTATGCCCTGGAAAGGCGGTCTAGCATCTCATGGCGCAGCAATAGTGATCCCTTTAGCACTTTATTATTTCTCTAAAACAAATTTACAAAAGACAAAAAATAGTTTTTTGTGGCTAATGGATCGTGTTGTGATTGCAGTTGCTTTAGCTGGAGCTTTAATTAGAGTAGGTAATTTTACGAATTCCGAAATTTATGGTGACCCAGTAAATCATTCAACTGAAACTGTTTTCTTGAGACCGGTATTGGATTACTTCGATTCATACTTTTCCTATGCAATAGATAAAACTGAATTCCACTATAATAATAACCATATTAGTACTGATAGCTTAGATCTACCGGAATATGAAATGATTATAACCCCTGCCGAGGGTGTTACAATTGGAGCTATACAATCTCTTCTTGAAGTTCACATGATGCCACTGTTTAACCGACAAAGTAAGGATAACAGGCATCTCTATATACCTGAAAATGCATATTTCACTCCCATTGGGGATAGCCGATATAAGCTTAAACTTTATGGAATCCCAAGATTTCCATCTCAAATATTTGAAGCTATAGGATATTTCATGATTTTCTTGACTCTTTTTATATTTGGAGAAAGAAGACAATTAGAATATCACGGAAGAATATTTGGCTTTTTTCTTATTTTAATCTTTGGTTTTAGAATTGCCATAGAATTCTTAAAAGCAAATCAAAAACAATTTGAAGCTAGCCTTGATTTTAATATGGGACAGATCTTAAGTCTTCCTCTTGTTTTGATTGGGCTCTATCTTATAATTAGATCATTTCGGACTCATTCTTAAAAAAATGAAAAAAAACCTCATTAAAAACTTAGGAAAATTATTAATATTTCTTGCGCTATGTGTCTTTTTATATACTCAAATAGCTCCATCCTTGAGTCCCCAAAAATCTAATATTTCAGAAAATCTCCGAGACAGAACATTTGAACCAACTTTTTCCGAGGAAGGAACTGGCTTTTTTTCTGACTCAAATGGTGATGAAATAGCTTCATTCCGACTAGAATTAGCAGAATCTAACAATGAGGTTCAGATAGGTATGATGTGGAGGAAAACTATGGAAGCAGACATGGGAATGTTATTTATTATGCCGGAAGAAAAGAATCAAAGTTTTTGGATGAAAAATACGTATTTGCCATTGGATATAATCTACATCAACAAAAAAAAAGAAGTTGTGAGTATACAAGAGAATGCAAAACCTATGAATGAAAGACCTCTACCATCAATTGGTCCAGCAATTTTTATTTTAGAGATACCAGGAGGAACAAGCTCAAAATTGGGCATAAAACCAGGAAATAAATGGACATGGAAAAAATTCTAAAAACAATACTCATAATATTCTTTATAGCTCTTAATTTTAAATCTAAAGGACAAAACATTACTACCAAAGATCACAGTAAAGAAATTGTAGATAATTATCAATGGATAACTTATCCGCTAAGCACGCAAAATAAACCACATGAATGGGCTTGTGAGCCAAGTATATCAGCAAACCCAATAGGGAAAGAAATCATTGCTGGATCTGTATTAGATCAAATCCATAGAACCAATCAAAATGGAGCATCAGATTCAAAGAATTGGAGTCATCAAACTTTAAAATCACCATTTGGTGTTTGGGGAGATCCAATTTTACAATACGATAATGATGGCCGAGTATATTTTCTTCATCTATCAACTCCAAATGGTAAAAAAGATGGTGACTATCTCGACAGGATCGTACTACAATATTCAGATGATCATGGAATAAATTGGACCAGCGGAAGTAGCATCGGCTATAATCCGCCAAAAGATCAAGACAAGGAAGGTATTGCCGTTGATAAAAATAATGTGCTCCACGTATCATGGACTGAATTTGACAAATATGGAGAGGTTGATAAATCTCTGTATCGCTCAAGAATTAGATACTCTCAATCAATAGATCGAGGCGAAACATGGTCACAAGCAATTACTATTTCTTCAAAAGAAGGAGATTGTATTGATGATGATGCGACTACAGAAGGCGCTATTCCTGCCGTCGATCCGTCTTTAGGTGTTGTTGTAATATGGAGTGTTGAAGACACTATTTGGTTGAATCGTTCAAATGATGATGGAGCTATTACTTGGCTAGAAAACGAACAACCTATTGTTACTCAAGTTGGAGGCTGGGCTCAAGAAATACCAGGATTTGGTCGTGCAAATGGAATGCCAATTTCACAATTCTTACCAAACGGAGAATTGCATTTAGTATTTGGCGAGCAGTCGGATATGAAATCATGGTTGATTCATATGACGTCAATAGATGGTGGAAAATCGTGGTCTAAAAAAGAAAAAATACCTTCACCAAAGGGTGTTATTCATCATTTCATGCCCTGGTTCACGGCCGACAGCAGCAATAATTCTCTTCATATTATAGCTTATGGTGAAACAGATACAACTACTTGGGAAACACAAGCTTATCACACTTACAGTTATGATAACGGAAAAACTTGGGAACATCATGCCCTGGAAGAATCATTCTCCCCAACACCGGATCATTTTTTTGGAGATTACAATGGTATCGTTGCCCATCCAAAAAGTGGAATACATATGGTTTGGACTCAACAAGTTAATGGAGTTAATTCAATTTTTTATGGAAACATGTCATTTGACAAAAAAATTAAAGCTGTAGACGAACCAATCAAAAAAAAGAAAAAAAGATCTAAAGAATGAAACTTCTATTGGCTTCAACTTCCTCCATACATGGGCATTCCTATTTAAGCTATTTCAAGGATGCTTGGACCAGTCATTTTAAAGATATTTATGGACCAGTAGTATTTATTCCTTACGCCAGACCAGGAGGACTATCATTAAAAAAATACACGCAAATTGCAGCTGCAGCATTTAATTCCCAGGGTATAGAATTAAGAGGGATTCAAACTTTCGATAATCCCCAACAAGCTGTAGAAAATGCTGGAGGTTTTTTCTGTGGTGGCGGAAATACGTTTGTTTTACTTAAAACATTATTAGAAAACAAAACCTATGAACATATAGATAGATCAGTTAGAGAAGGAAAACCATATATGGGGAGTTCAGCAGGTAGCAACATTGCTGGTAAAACCATTGGAACCACAAATGATATGCCGATAGTATATCCTCCGAAATTTGATTCTTTTAATTGGGTACCATTTAATATTAATCCGCATTATATAGATGGTAAAGCAAATACGACCCATAAAGGTGAGACCCGACAAACTAGAATTCAAGAATTTCATGAATTTAATGAGACACCTGTCCTAGGGCTGCGAGAAGGTTCTTGGATAGAGTCAGATGGAATTAAACATGTTTTAAAAGGTGAGCTGTCTGCTCGCATTTTTCAGCCAAATAATGATCCTATTGAAATTCCTAATGGAATTCTCAGATTATAACTAATTACTCTTTTTACATTTAACGAAGAAGTACATTTACCAAGTGGACAATTACGTGAGCAAATCTGTATTACTAATTCTAGATGGCTGGGGAATCGCCAAAAACCCTGAGGTATCTGCAATAGACTTAGCACGAACCCCGTTTGTTGATTCTCTCAAAGAAAAGTCAGCGACGTCTCAACTCCAAGCCTCAGGAATCTCCGTTGGTTTGCCGAAGGGACAAATGGGGAATTCAGAAGTTGGACATATGAACTTAGGCGCAGGACGTATTGTTTATCAAGATCTAGCAAAAATAAATTTAGCAATAACTGAAAAAAGTATAGCCTCAAATCAGATATTCCAAAATTTAATTAAGAAAGCCAAGGGGAAACGTTTGCATCTACTGGGGCTAGTGAGTGATGGTGGGGTTCATAGCCATGTAAACCATCTTAAAGGATTACTTTCTCTATTTGCAGAAAACGGACTAAGAGATGTTAATTTACATGCTTTTACTGATGGACGCGACACAGACCCAAAGAGTGGCAAAAATTATTTAAATGATATAGAATCTCATATGGCCAGAACGACAGGGAAAGTTGTGAGTATTTGCGGCCGGTACTTTGCTATGGACCGAGACAATAGATGGGAGAGAATTCAAAAAGCATACAATCTCCTCACGCTAGGTGAAGGTCGAAAATTTGACGGGAGTGCTTCCGATGCCATACAATCTGCATACGACTTAGATCAGACGGATGAATTTATTTTACCAATACAAACAAAACCCATTCATATTATCGATGGAGATGTTGTCTTGTTCTTTAATTTTCGAACAGATCGAGGAAGACAATTAACCAGAGCACTAAGTCAACGAGATTATTTCGATTTCGGTATGTCAAAATTAAAAACTGACTTTTTCACGCTAACACAATATGATAAAACATTTGACGGAATTCAAGTAATATTTGAAAAAGAAAACCTCAAAAATACTATTGGTGAGGTACTTGAAAAAGCAGGTAAAAATCAGATTAGAATTGCAGAAACGGAAAAATACCCTCATGTTACATTCTTTTTCTCTGGAGGCCGAGAAGAAGAATTTCGCTATGAAAAAAGAATTTTATGTCCGTCCCCAAGGGTCGCTACATATGACTTACAACCCGAGATGAGCGCATTGAAAATTTGCGATGCTATTTTACCAGAGTTAGAAAAAGAGTCGACGGATTTTATCTGCTTAAATTTTGCAAACCCTGATATGGTTGGGCATACTGGAAAAATTGAAGCAGCAATTAAAGCTGTTGAAACTGTGGATGCTTGTACTCAGAAAATTGTAGAAATTGGCTTAAAACATAATTATACTTTTTTCATCCTCGCTGATCACGGAAATGCGGATTGTATGATTAACCCTGACGGCAGCCCTAATACGGCACATACAACTCAGCCAGTTCCATTTCATGTGATCTCAAATAGAACATTTGATTTCAAATTAAATAATGGTGTTTTAGGCGACGTTTCGCCAACAATTTTAGATTGGATGGGAATTGATCAACCTGGAGAAATGACTGGAAAATCTTTGATCATTAAGTTATGATAGTTTTAAAAACAAATGAAGAGATAGAGCGAATACGTACAAGTGCTCTAATGGTTTCAAAAACTCTTGGAATGCTGGCAACAGAAATAAGTCCTGGAGTAACATCAATTCACTTAGATAATCTTGCAGAAGCTTTTATACGAGATCATGGAGGAATACCTGGATTTTTAGGGATGTATGGATTCCCCAATACATTGTGTACATCAATAAATAACGAAGTGGTGCATGGAATACCTTCAAATAAACCACTTAAAGAAGGTGATGTAATTTCCATTGACTGCGGAGTTCTTTATGATGAATTCTATGGGGATCATGCATATACATTTGCTGTAGGTGAGGTGTCAAACGACATTAAAGAACTATTAGATGTTACGAAAGAATCTCTTTATAAAGGGATTTCAGCTATGCGTAGGGGAAATAGAATTGGAGATATAGGCAATGCAATCCAACGGCATTGTGAAAATAAAGGTTACGGCGTCGTTCGAGAATTAGTGGGACACGGTTTAGGAAAAAAACTACATGAAGATCCCCAAGTTCCAAATTATGGAAAAAGAGGATCTGGTAAACTATTGCAAGATGGTATGGTCTTAGCCATTGAACCCATGGTTAACCTTGGAACACATCGTGTGCGTCAACTAAAAGATGGCTGGAGTATTGTTACTGGAGATGAAAAAGTATCCGCACATTTTGAACATGACGTCGCCATCATAGATGGCCGGCCAGAAATATTATCTACGTTTGACTTTATATACGATGCTCTTGGCGTTATTAAAAAAGATATAGTAATAAAATGATTGAATTAGCTCTAAAGTTGATACCTAGACCCTGGCTTATCCGTATTAGCTCAATAATGCGTATAGTTGGACCGGTTATATATTTTGGATCAAATTTTACAGATCCTATTGACAATCGGAAATATCGAAAATTCTTACCTTACGGCTATGGTGGAAGAATTCGAAAGAATGCCATGAGTCCCGGTACAAATTCATTGGAGCGACACCGTCTACTTTATCTCTACCTTCAGCGTTTCACAGATTTTTTTACTGCTCCGCATCACTTATTACATATTGCTCCTGAACAATGTTTTCATTATCGATTCAAAAAACTACCAAACCTTAAAGTCACTTCTGGAGATATAGAATCTCCATTAGCAGATATGCACTTTGACTTGCACAGTATTCCATTGAATGATAATAGTTTTGATATCATTTTCTGTAATCACGTCCTAGAACATGTAAAAGATGATTTGAAGTGTTTGAGTGAACTTCATAGAGTTATGAAACCCGGAGGATGGGGTATTTTTCAGGTGCCATTTGTAGATGGAATTAAAAAGACAGACGAAGACCCTTCAATAGAAGACCCAGCAGAAAGAGAAAGGCGTTTTCTACAATATGATCATGTAAGGCTCTATGGAGAAGACTACCCTGAAAGGTTGGAATCCATTGGTTTTCGAGTTGAAACCATAATTTTAGGAAGATCTCTATCCACAGAAGAAGTTATCCGTTATTCCTTACCTAAAAACGAGCCTCTTTACATCTGTCATAAAGATTAATAAGTCATTTCCAAGAGATAATTAAGAAAGAGAAGCAATTTCTTTAGCCATTTTTTCTTCTTCTTGATTTGCTAGATCAGGATCAACAAGAATTCTACCAGAATGCTCGTCAATCATAATTTTTTTACGCTGAGCAATTTCCATTTGACGTTGAGGCGGTATCGTAAAATATGAACCAGCTGAGGCACCCCTCTCAATTGAAACAACAGCAAGACCATTATTTACTTTAGAACGTATACGATGATAAGCCGATAAGAGTCGTTCATCGGATAAGTCTAACGCTAAAGATGCAGAACGATCTAATAATAATTTTTCCTCTTTTTGAGTTTCATTTATAATTGTATCTAATTCACCTTTTTTAAATTCTAAGTGGCTTTGACGCTCAGCTAGCTTCTCTTCGAGCGTAGTTAATAACAACCCTCGGGTTTCGACTACAACTTCAAATTCACCGATATGCTTTTCCGCCAATTGAATTTCTAATTCTTGGTACTCCGTCTCCTTTGCAATAGCATCAAACTCACGATTATTTCGGACATTTTTTTGTTGTACTTCATATTTAGAAATTTTCTCTTGGCAAGCCTTAATGAGTTGTTTATGGCCTTTTATTTCAGTTTTAGCAGAAGAAACTTCCTCTTGTACCTTAGATAATCGAGTTTGCATTCCCGCGATCTCATCCTCTAAATCTTGAACTTCTAGAGGTAATTCGCCGCGCAGATTTCGAATTTCGTCTATTCGACGATCGACAATTTGAAGATCATAAAGTGAGCGAAGTTTCTCTTCGACTCCGATGGTCTTTGATGTAGTAGTTTTTTTAGCCATTTCAGGATGTGATGATTGGATTCGTTATTGATTCCGTTGTAAGGACCGCAAAATTAGTCATTTTCGAGCGAATGTGATCAGCAATTAATTCAATTGTATGCCGTTCACTCTCGTAATGACCAATATCAGCCAAAAATATGACTTTTTTAGCATCAAAAAATTTATGATAGGATATATCTGATGTGATAAAAGCATCTGCCTCAGACTTTATTGCAAGGGATAAAAGATCTATACCTGCTCCTCCGCAAAGAGCTACTCGTTTGATGTAATTATCTTTCGAAGGAATGTACCTAATAGTTTTAGCACCATATACAAATTTCATTTTTTCTATAAGTTCCTCATCTTTTAAAGCACTAGGTAGTTCTCCAACAACTCCAAAGCCAGTGTTAGATGATTTATTAGTTAGTTTAAACCATGCATGAGAAACCTCCTCATAGGGATGATTTAAAAAGAGAGCTTTTTCCACTGCACCTTTAGACCAAGATGGAACTAGTAACTCTAACCTTTCCTCATTAACTAATTGTATTTTCCCAATATTGCCTAAATAAGGATTTGACCCATTCAAAGGCCGGTAACTCCCTTTACCATTCGTTGAGAATTTACATTGATCATAATTCCCTAAACTCCCTGCACCCGCTTGAAAAAGAGCCTTGGAGAGAGCGTCAGTATGCTCAGCAGGTACGTGGACTACTAACTGATATAAATTTGAATCTCTAGGGGCCAATATTTTCATGTTAGATAATCCCATTGCTGTTCCCATTGCAAATGAAACGCCACCATAGATACTATCTAGGTTTGTATGAATAGCATATAAAGCAATACTATTCTCAATGGCCATTATAACGCATCTTTCTGCTTCGGTTTTTCCAGTTAAAGAATTCACCGCCTTAAAGATGACGGGATGATGAGAAACTATAACATTAGCCTTCCTGTCAATAGCCTCTAAAATAACTTCCTCGGTTACTTCAAGAGATACAAGGACGGCAGAAACTTTCATTTCATCGTTCCCGACCAATAGTCCGCAGTTGTCATATTCTTCCTGCAAAGTTAAAGGAGCCCAATTCTCTAAGAAATTTACTAAATAATTTAATTTCATTAGTCTAAGATAAAAAAGGGCTCTTCGAAAACGAAGAGCCCTTTAAAAAATAATTTGATTTTAAACTACGCTTTATTATCCATTTCCTCTTTTAAGCGAGCTAGGCTATCTAAATCACCTAAAGTTGTTTTTTCGACAGAAGCATTGACATTTTTAACACCAGCACTCTTTCCGCCCCCTTTAGTCTTTTTAGCAGATTTTTCATTAGAATCTACGACATTCTTGAAGTTCTGTGTATGAGATACTAGAATACGACGGGTATCAGAATTAAACTCAATAACTATAAAATCTAATTGCTCACCAACTCCAATAGAAGAACCATCTTCTTTAAGAGAGTGTCTAGCAGGGCAATACACTTCAAGTTCTTGATCAGCAAACCAGATATTGAAACCTTTGTCTGCAGGTGACTTAACCTCGCCCTTGTGACTACTTTTAAGCTCAAATACACTTGCATAGTTATCCCAAGGATTCTCTAAAACTTGCTTATGACCCAAGCTTAAGCGACGATTTTCAACATCGATATCCAATACTTGAACTTCCAGCTCAGCTCCAACTGCAGTAAATTCTGAAGGGTGTTTTACTTTTTTCGTCCATGAAAGATCAGAGATATGGACCAAACCATCAATACCTTCTTCAAGTTCAAGAAATACTCCAAAATTTGTGAAATTCCTAACTTTTCCTTTATGGATTGAACCTTGAACATACTTAGCTGTAATATCGGTCCAAGGATCTGGTGTCAATTGTTTAACCCCTAAGGACATTTTTCTTTCCTCACGGTCAATTGAAAGCACAAGAGCATCAACTGGATCACCAACGGTAAAGAAATCTTGGGCAGATCGTAAATGCGAACCCCAACTCATTTCAGAAACGTGAATTAACCCTTCAACACCACTTGCCACTTCTACAAAAGCACCATAGTCAGCCAAAACAGCAACTTTACCTTTGACCTTGTCACCTTCTTTTAGAGACGAGTCTAGAGCTTCCCATGGATGAGGAAATAACTGTTTTAAACCTAATTGAATTCGTGTTTTTGCTTCATCAAAGTCAAGGATAACAACGTTGATTTTTTGATCAAGCTCTACAACTTCCGAAGGATGATTAATACGACTCCAAGAAAGATCGGTAATATGCACTAATCCGTCAACACCTCCTAAGTCTATGAATACACCATAACTTGTTATATTCTTGACAACACCTTCTAAAACCTGACCTTTTTCTAATTGACCAATAATCACTTTCTTCTGTTCTTCTAGATCCGCCTCAATCAGGGCCTTGTGGGAAACTACAACATTTTTAAATTCGTGATTAATTTTCACAATCTTAAACTCCATTGTCTTTTCAACATATACATCATAGTCACGTATTGGCTTGACGTCAATTTGTGACCCAGGTAAAAATGCCTCTAGACCGAAAATATCTACGATCATCCCACCTTTGGTTCTACACTTAACAAATCCTTGAACAATCTCTTCTGTATCAAATGCTTCATTAACTCTATCCCAAGCTTTGATTGATCTCGCTTTTCGATGCGATAAAACAAGCTGACCTAATTTATCCTCTTGCTTATCGACTAAAACCTCTACTGTATCTCCAACTTTCAAATCGGGATTGTATCGGAACTCATTTAATGAAACAACACCTTCCGACTTTGAGTTAATATCTATGATGACATCACGATCGGAGAGATTCACAACTACTCCAGAAACAAGAGTATGCTCAACAGATGTCATCAAGGTATCCTCGTACATTTTTTCCAGCGCTATCAAATCATCAGATCGCTTTATCGAAGTTGACTCATAGGCTTCCCAATCAAATGGTAGATCTTCTTGATCCTCTTCTAGAACAAGATCTTCATCTTGAAGATCTGGCTCAATTTCTTTTACAGATTCCTCAAGCTTAGGTGTGGCCTTTACTGTTCGGACTTTTTTCGAACTAGACTTTGAAGAATCAGCATTACTATTTAAAGAATTATCAGAATCAATATTTTCTAAAACAACTTCCTCAACAGGAGAATTCAACTCCTCCGAAATATTTTCATTCGCCATTGGCGTCTCCGCTGCTGGTTTCTTCGCCGCTGGTTTCTTCGCCGCTGGTTTCTTCGCCGCTGGTTTCTT
>MDTF01003978.1_pt1 | contig 21742 bp, 24 predicted proteins | sample 811191 | NCBI WGS metagenome assembly MDTF01 (sample SAMN05326649, study PRJNA326480) | marine metagenome | isolation source: seawater | place: Southern Ocean | collected 2011
GTAAACTCTAAGGCTGCAAAATCCGCTGCCAAAAAGATAGAAGCAAAATTTGCTGCCGGTAAGGGTAGATTTACCAAATATTTAAAAAAAGTTAAATAAAATTAGCAGCGAAATATAGCTTAGAGATGTTATTTGTATCCCACTTCATCTGTGGAAGACGAAGCTATGACGGGTTGATAAATGCTTATATTTAGTTTTTAATATTATTTCTAATTTATAAAAAAAGCCTAGTTAAACTGGGCTTTTTTATTTTTTTGCAGTTGATACTAGTGAGTTACAATCTTAAAAATGAAAATAGCTATTATTGGTGCAGGTATTTCAGCAATAACAATTGCACAAAATCTTAAAAACATTGCAAATGTATCCCTCTTTGAAAAGAGTCGAGGTGTTGGGGGAAGGATGGCATTGCGACGTTCGGGTCTATATGAATTTGATCACGGTACTCAATTTTTTACTGCTAAGGACCAAAATTTCAAAAACTTTATTGCACCATTGATAAAAGAAAATGTAATTAAACAATGGGATGCGCGCTTTGCTGAATTTAAAAATAATAAATTACTAAGAAGAACTACTTGGGATTCAGAATATCCACATTATGTTGGTGTACCTGGTATGAATTCAATTTCTCAGTATTTATCAAAAGATCTAGATATAAAATTAAATACCAAAGTTGATAAAATGGTTAAAAATAGTAACAATAGTTGGGAATTATTTGATGATAACTTAAATAATTTAGGTGAATATGATTGGGTTATATCTACCGCTCCAGCAATTCAGTCTTCAGAAATTCTTCCAAAGTATTTTAAGCATTATAACGAGTTAATTACTAGAAAAATGGTGGGTTGTTTCTCATTAATGCTTGGGTTTGAGAGAGCGCTTCCATTATCATGGGATGCAGCCCTTATAAGAGATGCTGATATAAGCTGGGTTTCAATTAATAGCTCTAAGCCAAATAGAGCAAAATCATTTTCCATGTTAATTCATTCCACTAATGCTTGGGCAGAAAAACATCTATCTGATAATTATCAAGATGTTATCTCATTTTTAAACAAAGAAACTTCTCGAATTATTGGCTATGATACAAGCCATGCTGATCATAAAGATCTTCATGCTTGGCGATATGCAAATATAGCAAAACAAACTAAATCGGATATATTAATTGATTATAAAAATAGGCTTGCCGCATGTGGTGATTGGTTAAAGCAGGGTAGAGTTGAATGTGCATTCGAGGCAGGATTTATGATGGCAAAAGAAATTAATAAAATCAAACATGACTGAGTTCAAACCTTATTTCTACTACATCATCGTTTTCTTTGGGTTAATGTTAGTTTTAGGAATTTTAATATTTATTGCTTATCAAGATAACAATAAAAAAAAAGATACTCTTTATAGAAATAAAAAAAATTTAAAACTTTGATTTATTATTTAAAGCGACAAAATAAATTTTAGAATAAAAATATTTTCAATTAAGCACTTACTAAATACCTCTATTTTGTCCCAATCAGGCATTTAAAAAATTTACCAGATTTTGATACTGGTAGTTTTTATTATAACAATAAAACATATTTGATTAATAAGTGAAATTATATAAACAAGGAAAAGGTTATAATCTACCTTTAAAGGGAATTAATTTTATGTGGAAGATATCGGAAATTAGAAGGTCTAGTAAAGATGCGAATAATATAAAAAAAGCTATTATTATTTTACTAGTTTTTGTATTAGGTTTTATATCCGCTTCCTTTTTTACTTCCCAACATTCAAAAAATTTGCACTCTCAGAAAGCTACTTCACCCTCTTTCTCGGCAATTTCAGAGGATAAAAATGAATCCATATATATCATTTCTCCTAAGGATGGAGATCAGGTAACAAATCCAGTAAGGATAATTTTTGGTCTCAAAAGTATGGGGGTTGCGCCAGCTGGAACGATAAAAAAAAATACGGGACATCATCATTTATTAATTAATTTAGACGAACTCCCAGATTTAAAATTTCCATTACCTCTTAATAAAAATTTAATTCACTTTGGTTTGGGTCAAACCGAAACTGAAGTTAGATTAAAAAAGGGAATAAACACGTTACAATTAATTTTGGGTGACCATATGCATAAGCCTCACCAGCCACCATTAATATCAAAAAAAGTAAAAATTATTGTAAAATAGTTATTAAATTTATAATGGGAAATGTTCATTGATTAATATTAAAAAACCTAATGCATTTGTTTTGGTATCGACCAATCATGGCATGATGATTGTTAACAAAAATGATTATCGAGATTATGAGTATGATGGTAGAAAGGTTCGTAATGGTATTGGCTATCAATTACTCGAGACTAGTAGTTACGAGCAAGAAGAAGTCGATTTTGTTATAGGTTTACTTTCTGCTAGAAGAAGACATCATGGTGATGGGCTTGTGGCAATTGATTGCGGTGCCAATATTGGAGTACTCTCTATTGAGTGGGCCAGGTTTATGACTGAATGGGGAAGAGTTATTTCGTTTGAAGCACAAGCAAAATTATTTTATGCGCTTGCTGGGAATATTGTGCTTAATAATTGTTTAAATATAGATGCATTTCATGCTGCATTAGGAAATAAGATTGGCACAATGGCAATTCCCGAACCGAATTATTTAATACCATCATCTTATGGCTCTTTAGATTTAGAAGAAAGATCTAATAATATGGATATTGGGCAAAAAATTGATTACAATAAAACAACTAACGTCGACTTAAAAACAATAGATTCACTTACTTTAGAAAGAGTAGATTTTATTAAAATAGATGTGGAAGGTATGGAAGAGGTGGTGCTTGAAGGTTCTAAAATTACGTTAGAGAAGTTCAAGCCAATATTGTTTATTGAAGTTTTAAAGTCAAATCCAGATGTAATTCATAAAAATTTATCATCTGTGGGATACGAGATATTTCAAATGGGAATGAATTCATTGGCAGTTCATAAAGAAGACCCAACATTAGGCGATATTTCCACCTCTGAAAACTCAATAAGTATTAAATAGAAAAATATATTTTAATATTGCGGGGTATGACTTTTTTTTCATTTTTATATAAGGTCTATAAATTTTTACGCTTCCAAATTTTAAAATCTAAGTTTCTATTACAAATTCTTTTTTAATTTATTGTTATAAATGTTATATTTTGCCTATGAAATTAAATATAGGCGGCCTGGAGCCAAAAGATGGATGGGAAATTCTTAATATTTCTAACGACTTGAATGTTGATTATGTTGGAGATATAAATGATTTAACTCAGTTTGAATCTAATTCTATAGATGAAATTTATGCAAGCCATGTAATTGAACATGTCCCACAAGCAAAAGTTTTAATTATGCTTGAAGGCGTATATAGAATTTTAAAGCAGGGGGGTAAGTTTCATATTTCTGTCCCTGACTTAGATATACTTTGCCATACATTTATTAGCCCAATTGCATCACCAGATCAAAAAAAACTTGTGATGAGAATGATGTTTGGTGGTCAAGTAGATGAACATGATTACCATTACTTTGGGTGGAACCAATTATTTCTCTTTGATTATTTGCGACAAGCAAATTTCTCTAATGCTGAGCGGGTTCAAAGCTTAGGTATTTTTAATGACACTAGTGATCATAAGCCATTTGGATTTCCAATAAGTTTAAATGTGGTAGCTACTAAATAGCCTCTACATTTAAAAAATTTTCTATAGCTGATTTGTTTTATTATATAATTTACTCAATTAAAGCAAATAAATTTCAAAATTAAAATAAGGTACTAGATAAAAGATGGTTAAAGAATTTGATTATTTAAAAAAAGAATTTCCAAAAATATACAGAGATATAGTTCTAGAACATAGAGCGGTAAATAAAGTCTTAACTTTTTGCGATGATGAAAACCAATACCTTTTGTTTACTGGCATGTTTATTGAGGTCAATGGTGGGAAGGGAATTACTGAAGAGTTAGAGACCTATCTTGTTAATTTTTTAGTAGATAAATATAAATCTAAAGCTTTTGCAAGAGCTGCTGCATATGTATTAGAAGACCAAACATCTTTTATTGGCTACGATTTTATAAGTAGTGATAATAAAAAATGGTCTCAGCAAAATATTTTTCATACAGATGGCGAAGGAAAAGTAACAGATGTTGATGATAATTTTTCTAATAGTAGCGATAAGAATATTATATGCCCATTAGTAAATTCTTATTTTGAACCTATTGATTTTCCGAAAGATACTAAAGAATTTCTAACCAATTTATATGAGCAAGTAAAACCAAGCTTTCAAATAGTTAAATTAAAAAATTAATTTATTATACTTAATTAGCCCATGGGCGATTACACTTAAACATTGAAAATGTAGCTTCACCTGGTTCAGGTGATTTAGTTTTGGTGATGGTATTTGCCTTAACTGAAACTGCACTATTCTTAGCCAGCTGCAATAAATCTCGGTTTATCTCCCCTTGATCCCTCTTAACATAAGCAAATTCAGATAAAACACTTACATTAACTGTGCCTTTAGAAATACAACCTGTTGGTTTTTCTTTTACTAATAATATTTTTTCTGAGCCATCTTTAATGTCTACATATTTTGCACAACTGGTAATTAATAAAACGGTTAAAGATAAAAAAACACCATTTATAATTAATTTTTTTATATCCATTTAAAATGCCCCTATTTTATTTATCAATTTTTATATCCACTTGGATCATCAATAGTCCTTAAATATTCTTGATGCTGGATAAAGAACTTTACATTATATATATCTTTAATATCTTCGGATGGGACATGTGTAGGAACTACTACTTGCTTGCCTTTTTGCCAATTTCCAGGGATGGTTACATCATATTTACCAGCCAACTGAAGAGCGTCAATTATTCGAATAATTTCATTGAAGTTTCTACCAATATGTTTAGGGTAAGATAGAATCGTTTGAATTTTCTTATCTGGATCAATTATAAAAACAGATCTAATGGTGGATTTATTGGCATCTCCAAACACACCTTTACTTGGCTCAGCTTTTGGGTGATACATTCCATAAGCGGTCGCTATCTTTAACTTTTTGTCTGCTAGAATTGGGTAATCAAGGTTAGGCCTCTCTAAGCCTATGGTTATATCCCCTTTTTTATCTGTTCTAATTAAATTTTTATATTTATCAACATGAGTTATCCACTCTAGGTGATCGTCGAGACTATCAGCACTTAAGGTAATTATTTTTGTTTGTCTTTTTTTAAATTCTGGCTGAAGAAATGCAAGCTCAGCCAATTCAGTTGTGCAGATGGGGGTAAAGTCCCCAGGGTGAGAAAATAAAATAGTCCATTTGTTATCACTCCATTCATGGAAGTTGATTTCTCCTTTAGTCGATTGAGCAACAAAGTTAGGTGCTTTATCTCCAATCTGGAGGGCGTTGATAGATCCTGAAGAAAGAAATATTAATAGCCAAAATAATTTTTTAATTGTATTCATTAAATTTACCCTTTTAACTCGTCTCTTGTTGCAGCGAAAGCTGAAATAGCTTTATCCAGGTCTTCTTCGTTGTGAGCCGCTGAGATTTGCATTCTAATCCTTGCCTTGTCTTTAGGGACAACGGGAAAGAAAAATCCTATTGCATATATGCCTTTTAATAACAACTTCTTACTCATTTCTTGCGCCAAGCTAGCATCTCCCAACATTACGGGTACGATGGGGTGATCGCCGTCATCAACAGCAAAACCAGCTTTTTGCATACCTTTTCGGAAGTAATGAGTATTATGCTCCAGACGGTCTCTTAATTCAGTATTACTGCCTATCAATTCAAGAGCTTTTAGTGTTGCAGCACATATTGAGGGAGCTAAAGTATTTGAAAATAAATAAGGCCTTGATCTTTGTCTTAGCATATCAATAATTTCCTTTCTTCCTGAAGTAAATCCTCCAGATCCTCCACCTAATGCTTTACCGAATGTACTAGTAATAATATCTACTCGGTCCATTACATCGCGATATTCATGAACGCCACGGCCTGTCTTACCCATAAATCCTGTTGCGTGACAATCATCATGATGAACCATTGCATCAAATTCATCAGCAAGGTCACAAATTTTGTCTAGCTGAGCTATTGTGCCATCCATTGAAAAGACTCCATCAGTTGTAATAAGAATTCTTCTAGCGCCATTTTTTTTGGCCTCAGTTAACTTATCTTTTAAGTCAGCCATATTATTATTCTTATAGCGATAACGAGCTGCTTTACAAAGACGAACACCATCAATAATCGATGCATGATTAAGTTCATCAGAAATAACTGCATCTTCATTTGTTAAAATTGTTTCAAATAGCCCTGCATTGGCATCAAAACAAGCTGCATATAGAATAGTTTCTTCCATACACAAAAATTCACTTACTTTTTCTTCTAATTTTTTATGTATTGTCTGAGTGCCACAAATAAATCTAACTGAAGCTAATCCAAACCCCCATTTATCATAACTGGCTTTTGCAGCTTCTATAATTTCAGAGTTATTAGCTAATCCTAAATAATTATTTGCACACATATTAATTACCTTACTTCCATCACTTAAAGTGATTTCATTTTTTTGATCAGAACTAATATAGCGCTCAGTTTTCCATAAACCTGCAGTTTTAATATCATCCAAATCGCTTGCAATACTTTCTCGTGCGGCTTTAAAACTCATTAATAATCCTTGTTAACATTATGTTTCCCAATTTAGAATAACTTTACCTGACTTACCTGACCGCATAACATCAAAACCTTCTTGAAATTCAGTAAAATTAAAACGATGAGTAATTATTTTTTCTAAGGGTAGTCCGCTTTGGACCATCATTGATCCCTTGTACCATGTTTCAAAAATTTCTCGACCATAAACGCCTTTAATAGTTAAACCTTTAAAGACGACTAAATCCCAGTCAATACCTGAACCTGCTGGCATAATTGCAAGCATTGCAATTCGGCCACCATTTATCATTTTACTAAGCATGTCAGAAAAAGCTGCTGGAGACCCAGACATTTCCAAACCAACATCAAACCCTTCAAAAATTCCCAAAGACTCCATTAACTCTTTTGAAATAGAATTCTTTTCAACATTAACCGTAATTACTTTAGGTAGAATTTTTTTAATTAAATCGAGTCGATATTGATTTATGTCTGTAATTACAATATTTCTTGCACCAGCATGGCTTGCAACCATTGCTGACATCATTCCAATTGGTCCTGCACCTGTTATAAGAACATCCTCACCAACCATATTGAAAGATAACGCCGTATGAACAGCATTACCATAAGGGTCAAAGCAAGCTAGGAGGTCTGTTGACATCTCACGACTAGGTTTAAATATATTCTTTGCTGGCACGGATAGATATTCTGCAAAAGCACCTGTTCTATTAACACCAACGCCGATTGTATTCGGACATAAGTGTATCGTTCCTGCCAAGCAATTTCGACAGCGACCACAAGTTATATGACCTTCACCCGAAACTACATCTCCTACTTTTAGGTCAGAAACATTAGAACCAAGCTCTAGAATTTCACCTGCATATTCATGACCAGTAATCATTGGAATAGGTATAGTTTTTTGCGCCCATTCATCCCAATTATATATGTGGATATCAGTACCGCAGATAGCAGTTTTTTTGATCTTGACCAGGACATCATTGTTACCAACTTCAGGTTCAGCCATATCCTCAAGCCACATCCCTTCTTTTGCATATCTTTTTACTAAAGCTTTCATTAATTCCCCATTAAAATCAGTTACATTAGAAATTCCAAAGAAGCTATCATTTTATTTAATTAAAAATAAAATGATAGTAATATTTTAAAGTATTATTTGAACCAAATTATTTTTTAAGTGACTATATCTTATGAATTCAATTATAAAAAAATTTTCATCCTCTATTTTATGTATTTTTTGTATTTTTTCAATCTCCAATAGTTGGTCATTAGAGAGTTATGTTGGGGAGCTCTTTAAAACAGACCGTCCAATTACGCTTTATACCGCCACACAAGCAAAGCAAGAAGAAATAAATTCTATTTTTTGGCAAGTAACTGACCTTGAAGGTAAAGAGCATTATTTATTTGGAACAATTCATTCAGATGATAATCGCATATCAAATTTTAATCCTATTGTTCTTGATAAGTTGAAGGAAATTGATGTATTTGTCATGGAAACTGATGAGATTATCGATAGATCAATACTTCGTGTAGACCCAAAAGTTTACAAAAGTTTTTTAAGTAAAGAGGAGTTAGAAAAGGTTAATTTATTAGCAGATTTTCATACAATGCCTCGGGAACATATTTTATCTATGAAGCCATGGATTTTAGCTGTTATTTTTGATTCTCCTCGACCTATTACGCCTTTTAATCAGGATAATTTATTAAAAGCTAAGGCTGAAGATTTTTCAAAGATTACTCAGGGTCTTGAATCACCTCGTGAGCATTTTAAAGCCCTCGATAATTTTACGATTGAAGAGCAAATGTCATTATTGAAAGCCGTTTTACAAAAAGACCTTGAGCAGAAAGAGGTAAATTATGAATTATTAATCTCAGCTTATCTAACTTTCGATATAGAAAAAATTCTTAATACGGATATTTTAATAACTAAAAGTCTTGTTTCTGAATCTATTTGGGAAAAAATGGAATTAAATTTTTTGACTAAAAGGAATAAGTTATTTGGCGAAAGAATTAAGGAGCTAATCAAGGGTAATAGAATCTTTATTGCTGTTGGAGCTTCACATTTGGGAGGGGAGACTGGTTTACTAAATCAATTTAAAGAAGCTGGTTTTAAATTAAAACCAATCTATGCATTAGATTGATATACACATATGGAATAATGTGCGTATGAATGAAAAATTAATTGAATCAAATAGTAATCCTTTTTATAAGAAATTAAAAAAGCTTTACTCCAGCTCATCTTTTAGAAAAAATCTAAATCAAACCATCTTAGATGGACCCCATTTAATTAAATCTTTTTTGCTGCACCAAAAACCATTAACAATTATTAAAGATTCAGGTGTCATAAAGCCTGAAATAGAAAATTTAATTTCTACACTTGATTGCCCTTGCTATTCTTTACCCCATACATTATTTTTGCAGTTGAGTGAACTGAAAAGCTCAACTGGGATTTTAGCTCTTGTAGATATTCCAAAAATTAATACTCCAAATTCCAATGGTCTTTTTTTACTGCTGGATGGAATTCAGGATCCAGGAAACTTGGGCAGCATCTTAAGAACTGCTAAAGCAACTGATGTTAATTCTGTTGTGATGTCTAAAACATGTGCTGATTTATGGTCGCCTAAAACTCTAAGAGGGAGTCAAGGAGTTCAGTTTTCTATTCATTGCTCAGTTGAACAAGATTTGAATAAGTGGATTTTAGATTATAACCATGATGTTATGGCATTAACTATGACTGGAGAATCGATATTTAAAAAAACACTTAATTCAAATATGGCTATTCTGGTAGGGAATGAAGGAAAAGGAATTTCTGAATCTTTACTTAAAAATATTGTTGGCTCCTTATCACTACCAATGAGTAAAAATGTCGAGTCTATCAATGTGGGGGCAGCCGTTAGCGCATTTATGTATGAACATTACCGACAATTTGGCGCTGACTAAGATTTAATTCAATATTCTTTATTTTCTTAAGTGGGTTAGTATCCCAGTTCTTAGATGCATACTTAAGAATCTCTTCAGGACTGGCATCTTCAATACCGTTTTGAATTTTTTGTTTAAGAAATTTAAGGCATTCAATTAATATTAAGGCTTTATTATTCGTATTTAATTTATCCCCATTACCTTTGCTTAATTTTTGATTATTTATTCTAGCAAGTGGAATATGCATGTAGTCTCTCTCTGGTAAATTTAAAATATTATTTATATATTTTTGTTTAATTGTTGAGCTAAGTAAATCTGTACCTCTAACAATATTTGTGACCGACTGCAATTCATCATCAATAACTACGGCTAACTGGTAGGCGCATAACTGGTCAGATCTTTTAATTATAAAATCTCCAATTGTGTTGTTAATATTGTGAGACTGAGGTCCTTGAACTTTATCAATAAAGTTAATAAATTCATAATTCGAGATTAATCTCACTGATGATTTATCTGATGGCCGATTATGCTTATTTCTGCAATGATTATTGTAAATTGACTCATTGGTGTTAAATGAGTTTGATGCTGCAATCTCTTTTCGGCTGCACTCACAATTATAGGTAAGTTTTTTTTTACCCAATACCTTAAGAATTTTTTCGTATTCTTTAATATTTTCACTTTGTCTAGAGATTTTTCCATCCCAAAATAAACATAATTTCTCTAAGGTATTAAGAATAGATAATTCGGCACCCTTCATAACTCTTGGCGAATCAATGTCATCAATTCTTAATTTCCATAACCCATTATTTTTTTTAGCATCCAAGTAGCTGGCCAAAGCAGTTATGATGGACCCAAAATGAAGTGGTCCTGAGGGAGTGGGTGCAAATCGTCCGATATACAAAACTTATATTTCTCTTTGTGGGTAGGGTGGGACATACCAATCTGTAAGTGTTTTTCCAGAAATAGTAAGCTGACAATGAAGGCTATTATTATTGTCAGCACTAACATTAAAGTAATAAACTCTTTTGATGGATGGCCAATTGTCTGAACTTCTAATTAATGTCATTTTGTTGCAATGAACCGTGTCATCTAATAATTGTAAATTAAATTGTTTAGCAATATTTTTTCCATGAAAAATAGCAATTTCTCTTTTAGCCGAAGTTTCAACCCAAAAACAAACTAATAGTAAAATTAAAAAAATAAATAAATAATCAATCATGATATTAGTAATGATAAAACCTTTTTGATAATAAATCAGTTATTGATAAAAATTGCACTAAATTAATGCATTTTTATTTAATTTGTACAGATTCGAATAAATTTTGTACAAAACCATAGAAACAAAATTAATTTTATGCATAATCAATTTTAATTTAAATATTTGGAATTTATTGATGGAAAATTTAGCAAATCAAAGCAATGTTCTTTTCATATTATTAGGGGCAATTATGGTATTAGCAATGCATGCTGGTTTTGCTTTTCTTGAAGTGGGGACTGTAAGGGAAAAAAATCAAGTAAATGCATTAGCTAAGATTATGGCTGATTTTTCAGTGTCTACAATAGCCTATTTTTTTATTGGTTATAGTTTAGCTTATGGAGTTAATTTTTTTGATGCAGCAACTACCTTAAGTGAAAAAAGTGCCTATGAGCTAGTCAAATTTTTCTTCTTATTAACATTTGCTGCTGCAATACCTGCAATTATTTCAGGAGGAATTGCTGAAAGAGCAAAGTTTAACCCTCAAATGATTGCCTCATTTCTTTTAGTTGGTTTTTTATATCCTTTTTTTGAGGGGGTAATTTGGAATGGTAATTATGGTTTTCAGGAGTTTTTAACTGATAGTTTCGGCGCTCCCTTTAATGACTTTGCTGGATCAGTTGTTGTACATGCTATGGGTGGATGGATAGCTTTAGCAGCTGTAATTTTGTTAGGTGCTCGGCATGGAAGATATTCAAAAGATGGTAAATGCAATGCATTCCCACCATCAAGTATACCTTTTCTAGCTCTTGGTTCATGGATACTAACAGTAGGGTGGTTTGGTTTTAATGTTATGTCAGCTCAAACCTTGGATGGTATAACTGGCTTGGTTGCAGTTAACTCTCTCATGGCAATGGTAGGAGGCACTCTTGCAGCACTAATAGTTGGTAAAAATGATCCTGGGTTTCTTTATAATGGTCCATTAGCAGGTTTAGTCGCAGTATGTGCAGGATCAAACCTTTTTCATCCATTAGGTGCTCTTGCAACAGGGCTAATAGCAGGAGCACTTTTTGTTTGGACTTTCTCACTTACACAGAACAAGTGGAAAATAGATGATGTATTAGGCGTATGGCCTTTGCATGGAATATGTGGTGCATGGGGAGGTATAGCTGTTGGTATATTTGGCTTAACTTCGCTTGGCGGCCTTGGGGGAGTAACTTTTTACTCACAACTAATTGGGACGCTCGTAGGGATTTCGGTTGCATTTATTGGTGGCTATATAATTTATTCAATTGTTAAAAGCACAATGGGTATTCGACTCACCGAAGAAGAAGAATTTAATGGTGCTGATATTACTATTCACAAAATAAATTCAGTTTCAAGCGATAAGTAATTAACTTTATTCGCTGACATGCTAAAATTTAGCATGTCAAAGATTCATGTAATTATTCCTGCAGCAGGGTCTGGGTCGAGGATGAGCCAGGAAATCCCTAAACAATTTTCACCTTTTCACGGAAAAACGTTAATTGAATGGGTTGATTTTATTTTTTCAAATGTTGCAGTTGTTGATACGATCTCGATTGCTTTTAATTCGGATGAAAGAATTAATGTCGAGAATTCAAGTTACACTTTTTCTCAAAAAACAAAAATTTATTATTCTGGTGGCAATAGTCGATCAGAGACTGTTTTAAATACACTTAATTTAATAGAAAGCTCTTCATCAGATAATGATTGGATCATTGTTCATGATTCAGCTAGGATAGGTATTACGGAGTCCTTTATAAATGCTTTTATCAAAAAAGTGAGTCAGGATAGAGTGGGCGGTATAGTGGCTTTACCATCGGTAGATACAATAAAAAGAGTTGATCAATCAAATAAAATTATTAATACTGAAAATCGTGACACTTTGTGGTTAGCGCAAACCCCACAAATGTTTAAATATAAGAAATTGATTGAAGCCCTTAGTAACTTTCCTGGAACGCCAACGGATGAAGCAGAAGCAATTGAGGCACTTGGATTAAAGCCTATAGTTTATAAAGGATTGATTACTAACTTTAAGATTACTTACCCAGAGGATTTAATAAATATGAATCAGATTTTTAGTACAATAATTAAAGGGAAGGAAAATGACTAGAGTAGGGCAAGGGTTTGACGTTCATAAATTTATATTAGGCAGGCCACTAATTATTGGGGGGGTTGAAATTGACTACGAAAAAGGTTTAGAGGGCCACTCAGATGCCGATGTATTGATTCATGCAATCATAGATGCTTTATTGGGCGCGGCAGGACTTGGTGATATTGGCCAAAATTTTCCAGATACTGATGAGGCATTTAAAGATATCAAATCTCGTAAACTTTTAAGATCCGTGATTGAGACCTTAAAATCAAATAATTATATTGTTGGAAATATTGATGCAACAATTATTTGTGAGGCCCCAAAGATGCAACCATATATTAACCAAATATCTACTAATATTGCTGAAGATTGTATGTGTGGCTTGGGTAATGTTAATATCAAAGCAACTACTACAGAAGGGTTAGGGTTTATTGGTAGAGCCGAAGGTATTGCGGCACAAGCAATTTGTTTAATTCAAACACATTAATTATATTCTTTTAATAATACAATCACTGCACCGCTTCCACCATCATGTTTAGGAGCTTGGGCATAAGCAATAACTTCATCTTTTTGTGCTAACCAATTTTTAACTTTATTTCTTAAGACAGGTTCTTTATTTCTAGATCCAATACCTTTTCCATGGATTATTCGTATACATCTTATATGTCTTTTTTTGCAATTTTGAATGTAATCAACAATGTATGATTTAGCTTCTTGAGAAATCATTCCATGAAGGTCAATTGATCCTTGAACTACCCAGTAACCTTTTTTTAATTTTTTTATGATGTCTGGCGAATGCCCAGCCCTAAGAAATAATAAACCACCTTCTAATTCTACGTCTTCGTAAATATAATCATCACTTAGTGAATCAAGTAAGACTTTTCTTTCATCCTCTAAAAATTTTTTAGCAATTGGTTTTGGTTTTGGTTGTTTACTTGCTGTCTCAATAGTTTGTGACTTTATTTTGAGAGGTTTTACATTCTTTACTGCCTCTCGAAAAATATTTTCCTCATCATCCTTCATGATTAGCAAGATACCTTTCAGCATCTAGAGCAGCCATACAACCAGTCCCTGCACTTGTAACAGCTTGCCTATAAATATGATCTTGAACATCACCAGCAGCGAAAATACCTTTTATACTGGTTGCTGTAAAATTACCCTCTCTTCCAGAATTAGTAATAATATAACCATTTTCCATTTCTAATTGACCTTCAAAAATATCTGTATTCGGTTTGTGGCCAATGGCAATAAAAACACCTTGCAATTTAATTTCTTTCGTTTTATCAGACTTAACATTTTTAATTTTAATTCCAGTCACACCTGAATCATCTCCTATCACCTCATCAAGCTCACTAAAAAGTTCTAAATGAATTTTACCCTCTTTAACTTTCTCATAAATTTTATTCATTTCTATCATTTCAGCTCTAAATTCATCACGCCTATGAATTATGGTTACTTTACTTGCAATATTTGCTAAATATAAGGCTTCTTCAATTGCTGTACTTCCTCCACCAACAACTGCCACCTCTTGATTTTTATAAAAGAAACCATCACAAGTAGCACAAGCTGAAACACCTTTACCAAGATATTTTATTTCACTTTTTAAGCCAAGATATTTTGCTGAAGCACCAGTTGATATTATTAATGCATCACACGTATATTCTTCATTGTCACCTATAAGTACAAATTTCTCTTCTTTTAATTTACATGTGTGAATATGGTCAAAGACTATTTCAGTATTAAATCTTAATGCATGTTTTTCAAATCTACTCATCAAGTCAGGGCCTAGGACACCATCAGCATCTGCGGGCCAGTTATCAACATCCGTTGTAGTCATTAACTGCCCTCCTTGAGCTATACCAGTTATAAGTAATGGGTTAAGGTTTGCCCGAGCAGCATAAACGGCAGCTGAATATCCTGCAGGACCAGATCCAAGAATGATGAGACGCGAATGTTTTGACATAATTTATAATTTCCACACTTTAATTCAAAACGTAATTCTAGTTTACACTGAGCATCTAATCAATTGATAATAATCATTTATACAAACAATTATTTAAATCATTTTAATTAGTTTTATTAATCTTTAATTTAAAATCTCTGGTACCTTGTAAAAAAAGTTTAGTATTAGTTTTTAATGTACATAATTAATAATAAATTATTAATGAAAAAAATATTTTTATATGAGTTCTATTTTAGAGCTAGCCTGATATAATTTGTTATATTTCATTGAGTAAACTTAATTGCTTTCACGCCATAAATTAAAAAACAATAAGAATTTAACTTCATCCAAAAACAATCCTAGAAATTTAGCTAGTAGAGTAATTAGGGAGGCTTCTTGGTTTAGTTTATTATTTATTGGTCTATATATAACCCTTGCATTAATTAGCTACTCAGGAAGCGACCCTTCTTTTTCTCACAGCATAGATATAGGTAAAAATATAAGTAATTTAGCTGGAATAAGTGGTGCTTATTTTTCCGATTTCTTTTTAAATCTTTTTGGTTTATCAGCCTGGTGGCTTGTTTTTTTAAGCGTTTATAGTATTTTTCTAATTTATCCTAGAATTGAAAATGAAAATTACGAAATTAAACATCTCTTAGTTATTCATTATTTAGGCTTTCTACTCCTTCTATTGTCATCATCAACTTTTGAAGCTGGATATGCAATTCATTTTTCAGCACAATTACCTTCAGAACAAGGGGGTATTTTAGGAAATAATATTTATGCATTTTTAGAAAAAGCTATGGGCTATATTGGAACATTAGTATTTTTAGTGATTTCTTTTGCCATAGGCTTTAGTTTGTTTACCGGCTGGTCTTGGATAACTATTTCAGAGAGTATTGGAAATTTTATATCTAATATATGTAATAGTATTATAGAAAAATTTGTTGATTGGCAGGACCGAAGAGAGGGCAAGAAGTTTGAAAAACAAAGAACTTTTTTTATTGAATCCGAAAGAAAAAAACTTGAAGATCGTGAACCGATTAAAATATTAGATATAAAATCACCAGCCAAAGAAAGTGTTCGAGTAAAAAAAGAAAAACAAACTAGTCTATTTGGTGATTCTGATTCAATATTGCCACCTTTAAATCTTCTGGATCAACCAACAAGTAAAGTTTCAGTTCAATCCTCTGAAACTATTGAATTCATTTCAAGATTAATAGAAAAAAAATTATTAGATTTTGGTATTGAGGCTAAAGTTATCTCAGCTCAACCTGGCCCCGTTATTACTCGATACGAATTTGAACCAGCAGCAGGAGTCAAGGGAAGTCAGGTTATAAATTTAGTGAAAGATTTAGCTAGAGCATTATCGGTTGTAAGCGTTAGAGTTGTTGAAACTATTCCTGGAAAAACCTGTATGGGTTTAGAGATTCCTAATCCTGATAGGCAAATTGTGTATCTTTCAGAAATTGTGAGCTCAAAAACTTTTGCTGATACTCCAGCTCTATTATCGGTTGCACTTGGTAAAGATATATCTGGTAAACCAGAGATTGCAGATATTTCGAAAATGCCTCATATATTGATTGCTGGTACTACTGGTTCTGGTAAATCTGTTGCTATTAATGCACTTGTTTTAAGTCTTCTTTATAAAGCAACTCCTGACAAAGTAAAATTGATTTTGATTGACCCTAAAATGTTGGAATTATCTGTATACGATGGAATTCCTCATTTATTATCACCTGTGGTAACAGATATGAGACAGGCAGGAAATGCATTAAATTGGTGTGTGGCAGAAATGGAAAAGAGGTATAAGTTAATGTCTGAATTTGGAGTTAGGAATCTGGCTGGTTTTAATCAAAAAATAAAAGATTCTTTAGAGAAAGGGACGCCGCTAACAAATCCATTTACTTTAAATCCAGAGAATCCAGAAGCTTTAGAAGAGCTTCCATTGATTGTCATTGTGATTGATGAGCTAGCAGATTTGATGATGACAATGGGAAAAAAAATTGAAGAACTTATTGCTCGATTAGCACAAAAAGCAAGGGCATCTGGAATTCATTTAGTCTTGGCTACACAAAGGCCTTCTGTGGATGTTATTACTGGCCTGATTAAGGCAAATATTCCTACCCGAATAGCATTTCAGGTATCAAGCAAAATTGATTCTAGAACAATTCTGGACCAGATGGGTGCGGAGACATTACTGGGTAAGGGAGATATGTTGTATATGCCACCTGGAACAAGCTATCCGGATAGAATTCATGGGGCTTTTGTTTCTGATCAAGAGGTTCATAAGGTGGTTAGTTTTCTTAAAGCGAAAGCAGTGCCTAATTATGTGGATGAAATACTCAACCCAAATGATAGTGCTAATAATATCTTAGGAGAATCAAGTTCATCAGGTGAGAGAGATCCACTTTATGATGAGGCTGTTGAAATAGTTCTTAGAACAAAAAAAGCTTCAATTTCTTATGTCCAAAGAAATTTAAGAATAGGATACAACCGTGCAGCAAGAATTATTGAAGATATGGAAAAAGCTGGACTGGTTACCCCTATGCAGAATAATGGAAACCGAGAAATAATAGCAAATAATAGTGATGATTAGATTCTTTCTTATTTTATTGTATTGTTTAAATGTTTCGGCTAATTCAGATTCTGAGTTATCAAATATACTTAATGAAATGAATTCACTTACTGGTAAATTTAAACAGAAAGTTGTAGATCAAAATGGAGCAACAATTCAGGAAGTTTCAGGACAATTTTTTTTTAAAAAACCAAATTTATTTAAATGGGATTATTTAGAGCCTTCAAAAAGTCAGCTAATAAGTGATGGCGAGTTACTGTATCTCTATGACCCAGATTTAAAACAAGTAATTATTAGTCAATTAAAAAATTTGGGTGGAGTGAGTCCAGCTATGTTGTTAGTAACACCTAATATTGAAAATTTTTTTGAGGTTAATATTATTCAGGATGAGGGAGGGAATGATTGGTTTAGGGTGTTACCCCATGAGCCTGAAAAAGCTAATTTTAAAGAAGTATTTATTTATTTTGTTCAAAGAGAATTAAAAAGTATGAAAATTATTGACGGCTTTAATAATACAACTGAAATTGAATTTATTAAAGTGAGCCTTAATAAAAATATTAATGAGGCTATTTTTTTATTTAATACCCCTGAAGATATCGATATCATAAGAAACTAGATGGATACTCAATCATTAATACCTTTGGCTGAAATTTTAAGACCAAAAAAAATTAAAGACATTGTAGGACAAGACCATATCTTAGGTGAAGGTCAGTCGTTAAGGGTAGCTATTGATTCAGAAAATTTACCTTCAATAATTTTATGGGGACCACCAGGAGTAGGAAAGACAACGATTGCAAGAGTAATAGCCAACAATGTCGAGGCTCAATTTATTGCTCTTTCAGCGGTTTTATCAGGTGTTAAAGAAATAAGAGAGTCGGTTCAAAAAGCTGAATTTGCTTCTGAGCAACACAATAAGAAAACTATACTTTTTATCGATGAAGTCCATCGTTTTAATAAAAGTCAGCAAGACGCATTCTTGCCACATATTGAATCAGGATTGATAACTTTTATTGGGGCAACTACAGAGAACCCTTCATTTGAAGTTAACTCTGCTTTATTAAGCAGGTGTCAAATATACGTTTTAAAACCCCTTTCCCTAGAACCACTATCTGAGATTATTTCTAAGGTAATCGATGAATATAAGAAAATATCGATAGACGATTTAGCAAGAGACATGATACTTACTTATGCAAATGGCGATGCAAGACGGTTAATAAACCTACTTGAGATGCTTATTAACTCACTAAAGCCAAATGTGGATGGAAATATTAATAAAGAATTAGTTGAGAAAATAGTATCTAATAAAGTCAGAAAGTTTGATAAGGGTGGTGAGCAGTTTTATGATCAAATATCAGCAATGCATAAGTCTGTTAGAGGCTCTAATCCAGATGCTTCAGTTTATTGGCTATTAAGAATGATAGATGGAGGGGCTGACCCTCTCTATCTAGCACGAAGAATAATAAGAATATCAATTGAAGACATTGGGTTAGCAGATCCAAAAGCACAGACAATAGCTTTAGAGGCTTACCAAATATTTGAAAGATTAGGCTACCCTGAGGGTGAACTTGCATTAATAAATGCTATTTTATATCTTTCTATAGCCCCTAAAAGTAATGCATCATATATGGCTTATAATGAAACCAAAGCATTTATTAAAGAATATCAGCAGTTTGATGTTCCTCTTCATTTGAGAAATGCACCCACTAAGTTAATGGAGAATTTAGATTACGGAAAAAACTATCGTTATGCACATAACGAACCAGATGCATATGCAGCTGGCGTAGAATATTTTCCTGATGAAATGAAACCAATAAAATTTTATAAGCCAACAAATCGTGGTTTAGAAATTAAAATAAAAGAGAAGTTAGACTATTTAAAATCATTAGATGACATATCTAAAAATAATCAGGAAAACAAATGATTGATATAAATTTATTAAGAGAAGATAGTAAAGCAATCGCAAATTTACTTAAACAGCGAGGGTTTGATTTAGATATTAAAAAATATGAATCCTTGGAAAAAAATAGAAAAGTGATACAAGTTAAAACTCAGGAACTACAAGGGCAGCGAAATCAATTTTCAAAAAATATTGGCATCGAGAAAAGTAAGGGTAAAGATACTGTTGACTTGATGGCACAAGTAAATATTATCTCTGAAACATTAAAAGAATTGGAAGGTCAATTAGCAATAATTCAAATGGCATTGAGCCAATTCTTACTAAATATTCCTAACATACCTCATGACTCAGTGCCAAATGGGAGTTCGGAAGAAGATAATGTAATTGTAAAAGAATTTGGTAGACACCAAGATTTTAGTTTTAAGATTAAAGACCATGTGGATGTGGGATTAAATCATGGTTTAGATTTTGAATTAGGAAGCAAGTTGTCAGGGGCTAGATTTGTTGCTATGAAAGGAGGTATGGCAAAGCTTCATAGAGCAATTGGTCAGATGATGGTGGATATTCAAACCGAGGATCATGGTTATGAAGAATGCTATACCCCATATTTAGTTAACGAAGAATCATTAATCGGCACAGGCCAGCTACCTAAGTTTGCTGAAGATTTATTTAAAACAAGCAAAGGGGATGATGACTCTCTTTATCTTATTCCAACTGGTGAAGTACCTTTAACAAATTTTGTTCGAGATAAAATAATTGAAGAAAGTGATTTACCATTAAAATTTACAGCACATACACCATGTTTTAGGTCTGAGGCTGGATCATATGGAAAAGATACAAGAGGTATGATTCGACAGCATCAATTTGATAAAGTCGAGATGGTGCAAATAAGTCATCCTGATTTAAGTTATAAGGTACTTGATGAAATGGTGATCCATGCTGAAAATATCCTTCAAAAGTTAGAGCTTCCATATAGAGTAGTTTCTTTATGTAAGGGCGACATGGGTTTTGGAGCTGCAAAGACATTTGATATCGAAGTATGGCTCCCATCACAAAATGCTTATCGAGAGATATCTTCTATATCCAATTGTGAAGACTTTCAAGCAAGAAGGCTAAAGGCGAGATATAAAAATCGAGATGGGAAGAATGAATTTCTACATACCCTAAATGGTTCAGGCTTAGCTGTTGGCAGAACGCTTGTTGCTATTTTAGAAAATTACCAACAAGAAAACGGAGACATCTCGATTCCAAAAGCTTTAACTTCATACATGGGAGGCAAGAAAACTCTAACTTCTAAGTAGACTTATATGTTTTAATCTTACCTTTATTAGCAATGAGCGAAAGATGCACAATATTTAAAAATATCCCATGTTCTAGGACTCCTGGAATTTCTGATAGTTGTTTTGATAAGGATGAAATGTCATCATATTTAAAATTGCAATCAAGTACTAAATTTCCATAAGAACTAATAGCAAAACCATCACCAGCAGTATTTTTTCTTAAGTCACAATTGATTGAAAATTCTTCAATAATTTTTTTTGTTATTCTCCATGCAATTGGAGAAGTTTCAATTGGTATCGGGAAGTTATCACCAATCTTAGCAACTATTTTTGATTTATCACCGATAATAATGCATTGTTTGCTTGCACGGGCCAATAATTTTTCTCTAATCAAATCGTAACCCCGGCCTTTAAGGACTTTTATACCGCTATGCAATGAAATTTCATCTGCACCATCAACATACAAGTCTATCGTTTCAATTTGGTCTATTGAGATACAAGTTAAGCCTGCTTCCATTGCCTTAATTTGACTTATTGTTGAACTAGCTACTAATTTTATATCAAGGTTCTCATTTTTTATTTTCTTGGCTAGCCCATCAATAAAATAATTCGCTGTTGAACCGGTGCCAAGCCCAATTATTGTATTGTTTTTTATGTAATCTAATGCTGCTTGTGCAACTATTTCTTTATCATTCATGTCATATGTCCGTTATATCATTAATAATTGTTTATAATATTGCGATTAAATAAAGATAGTAATACATGCCTACAACATTAGTAAATAATAAATCACCAAAAGATATTTTTTTTGAAGTTAATTCATCTCTAAGTCTCTCAATTGGTCAGTACTTTGAGGGATTTTTGCAAGATGATAAAAAATCATTAAACATAATAACCTGCTCAGTATTTGATGCTATTCGCATAAAAGAAGAAATTGCATGGTTTTTTCCTAAACTAAAGGTAAACCTTCTTCCAGACTGGGAAACTTTACCTTACGATCAAATATCACCACACCCAGACTTAACTTCAGAAAGATTATTGACTTTATATCAGATGACTAAAAAAGAATTCGATATTAATTTAATACCTATTACTACTGCACTTCATTTTATGCCCCCAAGAGATTATATTGAAAAGTATAGTTTTCAATATAAAAAAGATGAAAATGTTGATATAGAA
>MDTF01002996.1_pt1 | contig 21740 bp, 21 predicted proteins | sample 811191 | NCBI WGS metagenome assembly MDTF01 (sample SAMN05326649, study PRJNA326480) | marine metagenome | isolation source: seawater | place: Southern Ocean | collected 2011
CATGCTGCAAAAGAAGCTCGCTCGTGTTGCGAAGTACTTTGAGCACTCGTCAATTGCTTATGCAGCTTAACCATATATGCCCACCGGGTTAATAACATTCCAGGCACGATGGGTTATGTGGTGCCCGAGGAATTTGGAGCTACTATTAAGCGCCTGATGAATACGGTGCCAAACATTGATAAAGCCATTATTTCGGTGCACTGCCATAATGATTTAGGACTTGCGGTTGCCAATTCTTTGACTGCTGTGAATCATGGTGTTCGGCAGGTAGAGTGCACTATTAATGGCTTAGGAGAGCGTGCGGGGAATGCGTCACTAGAAGAAATTGTGATGGCCATCCGCACCCGCCAAGAGGCTTTATAAGTGACTATCAATATTGACGCCAGTCACATAGTGCCGACCTCTCGTCTAGTTTCAGGGGTGACGGGTTTCCCGGTTCAGCCTAACAAAGCTATTGTTGGCGCTAACGCTTTTGCCTATGAATCGGGTATCCATCAGGATGGTGTACTTAAACATCGTGAAACCTATGAGATAATGACGGCTCAGGATTTGGGTTGGAGTGACAACAAAATGATCATGGGGAAGCACTCTGGACGGGCTGCCTTTCGTGCTCGTTTAGAGGAACTAGGCACTAGTTTTGCAAACGATGCTGAGTTAAATGATGCATTCAGGCGGTTTAAAGAGCTGGCCGACAAAAAGCACTAAATATTTGACGAAGATTTGCAGGCGTTAGTTAGTGAATCAGGTATTGAAACTGCGCAAAATATACGCTTTAAGCTGTCTTCATTGGCCGTGACATCCCAAATAGGCGAGGTCCCAGTGGCACACATTAAGCTCATAATTGATGGTCAAGAAGCGCATGCGAATGCACAGGGAAGTGGTCCTGTGGATACAGTATTTAAGGCTATTGAACAGTTAGCTGCTTCTAACACAAGCTTGGAGTTGTATAGTGTTAACGTTATTACCATCGGTACCGATTCTCAGAGCGAGGTAACTGTTCGCTTAGAAAAAACGGGGCGCATCGTCAACGGCTTAGGAGCAGATACAGACATTATTATAGCCTCCGTTAAAGCCTATATCCACGCCTTAAATACCTTAGGTCGCAGCTTTGAAAAAGCCGATCCACAAGTTTAACTAACCCATAGAGTCGCTTATGTTTGCTGTTTTAGATGAAGCTCAGCGTTTGCAATATTTGCAGGCAGTTGGCGTTACAAGTTGGTTGCCAATAAAGTCTTTGTCTGTGTGCCAAGTGAATGATGTGCTGTGGCAAGACGGTTTAGAGCCGCTTGATGCAAGCTTACTGAAAGCTGCTAATGGCTTAGCTGAAGGGGCAATTTTACCTGTATCTTTAGATGAAAATTTACCGCCACCACTAGGGCAGCAGCAGTCCGCAAGTGCGCAGCGTGTGATTGAACCTCACCAACAATTGGTGGCAGTAGCAGAAACCATAAGTTTACTAACAGCTAATGATAAGTCACCAGAGCGCATTCAATCGACCTTGGGGCAGTTTGAAAGCCTAAGGCCCAAGTCTGAGGTGATACCCACTAAGGCTGCGCTAGCGGCGAGTAGAGATCGATTCGCTCCACTGCATCTAGGACTTTCTTGGTACAGTAACGGCGTGTTGGTGGTAAATGACATACCTGTGCAAGAAGGTGCAGCCATGAGTAGCCCTATACAGCGCTTACAAACCGCTATAGTCAACGCCCTTGAACCTGCTTTGGTCGCAGTTAGTAGGCAGGTTATGCCAGCCTCTGCAATAGAGTTTAACTGGCCATTAGTGCCAGGGCCACATGCTGATCACTCACTTTTGGGCGCCCAAAGTGGCCTGGCCTACAGCCTTATAAAGCTACTAAAGTCCCATACTTGTCAGACAATTTTGGTGATGGGGCCTGTGGCTATGCAATTACTTAAGCCAGACATGAGCGTGGGAACAAGGAGCAATATTAAATTATCTGATCAAGTAATACCTTCGGTCTATACTCACAGCTTACATCAACTATTAGCGGTACCCAGTCTCAAGTCTGAAACCTGGCAGCACATACAACCACTTCTTAGTCTTAACAAAGTTGTTTAATCGCTGATGTACATGCGTGCTTTAGTGAAGGAAGACGTGCACCAGATAACACGTTTTTGTTTAGCTAAAAATGAGATTAGCTGGACCAAAGAGGCCTTAAAACAGGCTTTTCAACACAGTTTAGAGGGTAGTTACTTAGTTAAGGTGGCGCTCGACCAAGCCACAGACCAGGTGCTTGGCTATGCCATTGCAAACTATGTAGTGGATAAGGCTGATGTGCAAAATATAGTGGTCAACCGGTTATTTAGGGGCCAAGGAATAGGCCGTGAGTTGCTGTTGGAGCTGATTAATGATTTAGCGAAAAGGGAGGTGAAAACAGTGTTTTTAGAAGTGCGTCCATCCAATCACAGAGCGGTTAGTTTATATCAGTCCATGGGCTTTAAGTGCATACAAAAACGCCGGGATTATTACCCCGGCGTTAATGATGTGCGCGAAGATGCTTGTGTATTTAGTCGAGCGTGTCTGTAGACACCTTATAGTCTGGGTCTTCAATAACATTTAACTCTACCATCTTGCCTGCCTTAGAAAGCAAACGCTTACAGTCTGAACTAAGGTGACGTAAGTGTAGCGTCTTGCCCGCACGTGAGTAACGTTCGGCTAAGGTATCAATAGCTTCTAAGCCCGAATGATCAGCCACACGGGAGCGTTCAAAATCGATTATCACGTCATCTGGATCTTGCCTGGGATCAAACAACTCCAAGAAATTCTGTACTGAGCCAAAGAAAATGGGCCCGCGTAGGTAATAGATGCGGCTACCATCTGCGTCTGTATGCGTTACTTGTGTATGTTTGGCATGTTTCCAAGCAAATACTAAGGCTGAAAAGATAACTCCTACCACCACCGCGATGGCAAGGTCAGTGATGACGGTTACACCAGACACCAAGACCAATACGAAAGCATCTGATTTGGGTATTTTCCCTAAGATCCGGAAACTAGACCACTCGAAGGTCCCGACCACTACAATAAACATCACGCCGATTAAGGCGGCTACAGGAATCATTTCAATAAGTGGAGAGGCCACTAAAATAAAGGCTAATAAAAATAGCGCCGCACTAATACCAGAAAGGCGACCACGACCTCCTGAGTTAACATTAATCATGCTCTGTCCAATCATGGCACAACCCCCCATACCACCAAACAAGCCTGTGACTGTGTTGGCAATGCCTTGGCCGATACATTCTTTATTACCACGGCCCCGGGTGCCAGTGATCTCATCAACCAGAGATAATGTTAATAAAGATTCAATTAAACCGATGGCTGCCAAAATTATTGCATAGGGTAAAATAATAATGAGCGTTTCTAAGTTGTAGGGTACCTCTGGCAGATGAAAGCTTGGCAAGCCGCCGGCAATAGAAGCGATGTCACCTACAGATCGGGTATCTAAATTTAGACTCACTGCCAATAAAGTCACCACCAAAATAGCCGCTAAGGACGATGGAATGGCACGCGTAAACTTAGGTAAAAAATGGATGATGACCATAGTAAGGGCAATGAGTCCGATCAACAGGTAAAGCTGGGTGCCTTCTAACCATTGTAGGCTGCCGCTATCATCAATGAACTTGAATTGGCTCATTTGAGCCAAAAATATGACAATCGCTAAGCCATTAACAAAGCCCAACATCACCGGGTGTGGCACCATGCGGATGAATTTGCCAAGTCGGAAAACACCGGCTAAAACCTGTAAAACCCCCATCAAAACAACGGTGATAAAAAGATACTCAACGCCATGGTCAGCAACAAGAGCTACCATTACTACAGCCAAGGCACCTGTGGCACCAGAAATCATGCCTGGACGTCCACCAATAGAGGCAGTAATTAATCCCACCATAAAGGCTGCATATAAACCCACTAAAGGATCTACACCTGCTACAAAAGCAAAAGCCACAGCTTCAGGCACTAATGCAAGGGCCACCGTTAGGCCAGAGAGTATGTCATTTTTTGCATTAGCCGGCGCGCGGCTTACCAGATCGAACATTTTATTTCCTAATCTTAGGGTCGACGTAAATCGGGCATATTGTACGTGAAAAAGTAGTATTTCTCAATCAATAGGTAGGGGTTTGGTTGTTTTTTGATCAATTTTTAAGTGTTTTATATTGAGAAAATGCTGCTAATCAGCGACAATAGAGCATCTTAAAGGCACTGACAAGGGTGCCAGTCCACATTCCCGCAGATTGTATTTACTATGTCCAACTTGATTGCCGAAGAAGTCGCAACGCGAAGAACCTTTGCCATTATATCCCACCCTGATGCGGGTAAAACCACCATCACCGAAAAACTATTATTATTTGGACAAGCAATTCAAACGGCAGGTTCAGTTAAGGGTAAAAAAAGTGATAAAAAAGCCACCTCAGACTGGATGGCAATGGAGCAGCAGCGAGGTATTTCTGTAACTTCCTCGGTGATGCAGTTCCCCTATAAGGAGCGCATCGTCAATTTATTGGATACGCCTGGGCACGAGGACTTTTCAGAAGACACTTACCGCACTCTAACGGCTGTTGATTCAGTATTAATGGTCATTGATGGTGCAAAAGGTGTCGAAGATCGAACCGTTAAACTTATGGAGGTGTGTCGTTTGCGAGACACTCCTATTTTTACCTTCGTTAACAAAATGGACCGTGAAGTCATGGAGCCAATTGAAGTTTTGGATGAAGTAGAAGATGTGCTTAACATCGCTTGTGCGCCCATCACTTGGCCCATTAGTATGGGGAAGCGCTTTAAGGGGGTGTACAACCTGTATACCGATACGCTGCACATTTTCACGCCGGGGCAAGGCCACACTATTGCTGAAGATATACAAATCAAAGGTTTAGAGTCTGATCAGGCGACAGCTGTATTGGGTGAACTATTGGACGAACTTAAAGAAGAAATTGAACTAGTGCGCGGCGCAAGCCACAAATTTGATATGCAGTTATTTCTTGAGGGTAAATTGACACCAGTATTTTTTGGTACGGCGCTATCTAACTTTGGTATTCGTGAAATGTTGGATTACTTTGTCGACTGGGCCCCAGCACCCAAGTTTCGAGATGCCGGCCAGAGGGTAGTGCAAGCCGTAGAACCTAAGTTTACTGGGTTTGTTTTTAAAATACAGGCTAACATGGATCCCAAGCACCGTGACCGGATTGCCTTTATGCGCATCTGTTCAGGCAGTTATGAACTGGGTATGAAAATGCGCCATGTGCGCATAGGTAAGGATGTAAAAGTGGCTGATGCAGTGACTTTTATGGCTGGTGAGCGCTCCAATGTAGAGCAGGCGTGGCCAGGTGACATTATTGGCTTGCATAATCATGGCACTATTCAGATTGGTGATACCTTTACCGCTGGTGAAAATCTAAAGTTTGCGGGCATTCCTCATTTTGCGCCTGAGCTATTTCGTCGAGTTCGTCTGAAGGACCCACTGAAGATGAAACAGCTGAAAAAAGGCTTACAGCAGCTATCAGAAGAAGGCTCAACTCAGTTGTTTATGCCGGGCAAAAACAATGATTTAATTGTTGGTGCAGTAGGTGTACTGCAGTTTGAAGTGGTGGCTTACCGTCTGGAGGATGAGTACAAGGTGGAGTGTATTTATGAGCCTATTAGTGTCAACACAGCCCGCTGGGTTGAATGCGATGATGCTAAAATGCTTGAGGAATTTAAACGCAAAGCGGCAGAAAACTTAGCCATTGATGGAGGTGGACATTTAACCTATCTAGCGCCTTCTCGAGTTAATCTAAGTTTAACTCAGGAACGCTGGCCAGATATTCGGTTCCGCGCTACCCGTGAACACTAGGTAGGGTAAAAAGGCAGGCATAATACATCAACTGATCGACAGCCACTGTCATTGGGACCACCCGCGTCTGCAAAGCTTGCAGACGCATTTGTGGCAGTCATGCATCGAAAAAGGCGTTGTTCAGCTAGTTGTTCCGGGCACCCAAAAAGATTTCTTTGCTCGCCAAATAACGGTCTGTGAGCAGCATCCATGCTGGCACCTAGCCTTGGGCCTACACCCCTATTTTAGCGACCAGCACAGCCAACAGCACCTCACAGATTTAGCTACGGCTATACATCAGTATAAGCCAATAGCAGTAGGCGAAATCGGTTTAGATTTTGCTCTAGATACCGAGCTTGGAGGCTTTTCTAAAGTTCAACAGGAAATGTGGTTTGTAGACCAGGTCAAACTCGCTCAAACTAGTCACTTGACTTTAATTATTCACAGTCGCAAAGCCAATGACCGTTTAGGCCAGTTACTAATGCAGTTAAAATTTGATCAAGGGGGCATTGTGCATGGCTTTAGCGGCAGCCTGCAGCAAGTTCAAAAGTTCACCCAATTAGGTTTTAAAATAGGCTTAGGTGGTAACCTAACCTACGACCGAGCTCAAGCCACTAGGCGCCTAGCAAAAGCCTTACCACTGACGGATATAGTGCTGGAAACCGACGCCACTGATATGCCCATGGCAGTGCAGAGCCAAGATCAGGTTAACCAGCCTGATCTGCTGCCTCGGGTGTTGGCGGTGTTGGCTGAGTTAAGGCAAGAATAAGCCTCTGAAATTGCCATGCAAACACTTACCAACACCTTACAGGTATTCAGGCTGAAATAGTTTTTTACCAATAGATGTTAGTTATATTATGGGTTAAAAAATCCCTTTAACACATATCGTCAAAGGGATTTTCAACCAATAAGTCAACAGCTTTAGTGTAGCCAGGGATCACTATTTGGTCACGATTTATGAGTAGGTCTTGACCGGCTAATACGTTATGACCAAACTTATAAGTAGGCCTAGATAAGCCTTGAATGCTCTGTAAGTCATACTCAGCTGCTGCTTGGGTGTGCTTTTCTTGGGCCAAGCGTATCCCTTGCATAGCCTTAGCACCATGTTTTTTGAGCATCAGTTGATAGGCTATATGAGGCCCCATTAATACAGCACTAGCGTTGTTACCACCGAAGCCTTTGGAGTTAAGCAGTACGGTATCAATGCCTTCAGTTCCTACTTCATGGTGAGCGGCTTGAATGTTTAGGTGACTATTGTGCACATCGCTTGCCACGTGGTCGATGGTGGCAATGCCTGGCAAAATACCATAGCGCCAAACGCCTAAAGAAACTGCAAGTTGATCGCCTCCAGCTGTGCCTTGAGAATGGCCAAGGTAAGCTTTTACTGCGGCTACTTTCCAACGCTGGATGCCAAATGCTTTAGCCGTTTCATTGATGACGTGGGATTCAGTAATGCGATTTTGTGGAGTACTAGTGCCATGAGCTTGTACGCAAGAACGCTGTTGCAAAGATTCAGTGCCAAGTATGCTTTCTGTCAAAGCCGCTGCTTTGGCCAAAGTAATGTAATTGCCTATACCTGGCGCTGATATGGACTTTTTATGACCATCAGCGTTGACAAATACACCCGCTACTGAACCATGCACTTGTGCCCCAAGTTTAACTGCTAATTCGTCGCTGGTGAGTACAATCCACTGTGAGGCTTCACCCATGGTAAAACCACAGTTACTAGAAAAAGGTCTGGAGGTGCGGCGCAGATCAGCTTCGGCACTCGCATCTAAGGCACACACCTCATGGTCTTCTGCTAAGGCACCCATGGTGCGAAAGCCCTCCATAACCTCGGGCGTGATGGGAGCATCACTGCCGCCAACGATGACTAGATCGCGGCGACCACTTTTAATATCTTCAACGGCATTACGCAGATTGTATAAAAACGTTGCACATGCCCCTAAAGCTGAGCCCACAGCCCCCACGCTACCTAAAAGGTAGGCATTAACAAAATCAGCGGGCATTTGGCCATAGCCTAAAGGCATTTGCTTTGAAGTAATGCGTTTGCCCATACTCGGGTTTTTGAGTAAGCCACCAAAGCCAGCCTCATCCAGCTGACCTATAGAGTTACTGGCATAAACGGCAATGCGGTCTGGGGCAATTTGATCCTGTATCGTCTGCCACTCAATACCAGTGGAGCTAAGGGCATCAGATGCACCAAATACGGTCATTTGTAGATTACGTGGATGGTTACGAGATTGATACAAAGAACCAGGATCAAAACCATCAGGTAGCTGTCCTGCGGCACTCACTGGCGCGCGTCGGGTGTCTGGCAGTACAGCTGAAAAAGCCCCACTGATAGTAACTTTTGCGGTATCACTGTCTATAGAGCTGACTTGCCAGTTGTCAGGCAGTCGATTAGGTAAGTGGCGCTTGCGCATGCGAATACAGGTACAGTCCCCTGCTGCAGGTATGATGTGAGCAGCTTTATTGAGCACTAGTTGATTAATGTCGTAGGCTGATGCTCTAATGGGGCGTATCAGTGTGGCATCTTTTAGCTCTGCACCCATTTGCTTAGCTAACTCAGCTTGGGTCAAGCCTTGCTCTTGGCCAGTGAGATAATAAAGCCCCTTGTTAAAGCTGGCTTTATTAGTAAGGGTGGCAAGGTCAGTTAATGTGTCTAAGCGGCTTTGAGCATCCAAGTGATCCAAAATGAGGCGCCGGTAACCGTGATGGGAAGAGGTTCGACCAGCGGCATTTATTCCGCCAAAACCAATAATGACTGGTAGATTCGACAACTAGATGTTCCCCACACTGAATAATATTAATATCGAAAAAACCATTCTAGCAGAGTGGCGGCTAAACTCTAGGTTTGTAGCGAAATCTAGTGTATTCGATACACTCCCAAGTGTAGATGAGTCATTTTCTTACCCAATAAATGCAGCTCTCCTTGGGTTCTTTGTTCTCCATCACTGCTAAATTCAAAGGTAAATTGCCTTAACAAGGTGATGTACCCTTTGCGGTCTCGCTTGAGACGAATTTTTTTCAGCACTACGGTATCATCAAGTAGCTGTAGATCTTGTTGTTGACACTGTTGTTTTGCGGCTAAACGCGCCCGATTTTTTGCAGCACTTGTATCCCACCAATAAATTAAAGCCAACACCAGTAAAACTAAAAGCCACTCTAAACTCATTATCCACCTGCCTTTTTCACCGAAGGCCAACCGCGGTTGCCTAATAACATCATTAGTATATCGCGTTGGTCTCCCTGTAATTCAAGGGTTTGATTTTTGATGGCGCCACCGGTACTGGTTTTTTGTTTGAGTTCTTTAAGTAATATTTTTAACTCAGCCTCTAATAGAGGTATGCCAGTCACGGTGGTAGTCACACCTTTGCCCTTTCGACCTTTAGTTTCCAATCTAATACGCACATTGCCATCACCCACTGACGCTTTGCTATGGCTACATTGGCATAGTGTGTGACCACAATCAGGGCATAATCGACCTTGGTCTGTAGAATAAACAAGTCTGGACATGTTAGCGGGTCTCTGGGGCGGTGATGCCATGAATAGGGTCTTCAGTGGCTATCTTGGGAAGCACCAGCTGCACTAGATGACTACAAGGGTGTTGAGTTGCGTTACCCCACCAGTTTTTCTGCCATAGTTCCAGTTTATTGACTCGAATCATAGACCTAATGTCATCAATATAGTCTACCCCCCTAGAAGAGTAACTCATTAGGCCTGCTGACAAGGCTCGTGCAGTGGCGACTTCATTGCGCTCAACAAGGCATGCCCGAATCTTGCGTAAACCCCTATAACTGGCATGAGAGTTTAGATTACGTATGTAGGCATCCACTGATATTTGGGGGTCTTTAAATTTTTGCACCTCATACGTTTCGCCCTCGGGGCGGCCGCTAGGAACTAGTCCACAGCCTTGGCTAAAACACCATTGGCCAAATAAATTATTGCCCTCAGTTGCAAAGCGTGAGGTACCCCAGGCACTTTCATTGGCAGCTTGTGCCAGCACTAGAGCCACAGGCACTGGCTGGATTTTATACAAAAGTTGATCAATCTGTTCAGCCACTAACTTAGTCTTCACCTTATGGCGTTTTGATAAGCGAGTCAGCAGTTGTGCCTGTTGTTGTGTGAGTTTTTGTGGCTGCATGCGATTAATTTCATTGCGCATTTGCACCACTTTGCCATTGGCCGTATTTGCCAAGCCTTGTACATAGTTAAAGAAGCTATTTTTTTTAATCTTTACGTCAGTCATGGCGGAGAAATCAGGCAAGGGTTGTACTTTGGGACGTAAGCTAGCGTGAATAGCCTGGCTCAGGCTGCTGGCCACGTTGGCGCTAGAAACAGTGCGGGATTTGGTACTTAAGGACGCGCTTGTTTGACCCTTAGCAGTATTATTTGCTTGGAGAGTGAGGGGATTTGTCTGAGTCCCTGTAAGCTCTGTTTTTTCCGCATTTTTAAGTAAAAAGGCACCCACAAGTAGTATAACCAAACTGGTTAATCCAATGTGCTGGCGCAAAAATGCAGACATATTCATAGGCAGCAGCAATCTTCTAGGGTTGAACCCGCTTTGCCGTGGGGATATCCTGTTCCCGCAGCTGCGCCATTAGACGTGTGTTTTCCTGCTGCAATTGCGAAATTTCTAAGCGGGTCACCAAATTTTGGCTTATCAATAGAGCTACCTTTTGTTTTAGTGTGCGAATGAGCTGATGCACACTCTGGGGGGCTGTTAACAGAGCCACCAGTTTATACCTTAATGGAATTTTTGGCTGCTTCAATAGCTGAAAAAGCCACCATTTGTGCTTCAGTTGCCGGCAATTGATGATGCTCTTTCCAGTCTCCATAGGGCATGCAGTAGACATGCTCACGCGCTTGATCATAGTCCATGGAAACACCTTGCTCATGGGCTGCACCCATGAGCCACTTACTCATGCAGTTTCGACAAAACCCCGCCAAGTTCATGAGCTCAATATTCTGCACGTCTTTTCTCGTGTCTAGGTGTTTGACTAGCCTACGAAAAGCTGCTGCTTCAAGTTCTGTTTGTGTTTGTGGGTCCATGTGGTTCTCGGTAGCGCCAAAAATAATCAACCAACATAATATAGCTTTACTTTAGCAAGTGCTAGGCGAGCTTTTAGTTAGGCTTGATCTCTGTCTCATTATAGGTAAAATACTGAATGTATACACAGTTATTTTGCAAGGTGATGTACGGGTGAACCGAAAAATAATTCATTGTGACTGCGACTGCTTTTATGCTGCTGTAGAGGTGCGTGAACAACCCAGCTATCGGCATAGACCGATCGCTATTGGGGGCGCAGCCAATAGCCGGGGAGTGATAGCCACGTGTAATTATCCTGCATGTGAATTTGGTGTGCATTCAGCCATGCCCTCGGCCCAAGCTTTGCGTGCCTGCCCAGAACTGTTAATTTTACCAGGGCGCATGGCCCTTTATAAGCAGGTTTCACAAGAAATAATAGCCATTTTCAGGCGTTATTCAGAACTTGTAGAACCCTTGTCTTCGGATGAAGCCTTTATAGACGTGAGTGCCTCTGAACTGTTTGATGGCAGTGCAATCCGCATTGCCAAACATATCCGAGCCACAGTCGAAGCTGAGGTAGGTATTACTATTTCTGCTGGGGTAGCACCGAACAAATTTATCGCTAAGGTTGCCAGTAATTGGCGCAAGCCCAATGGTTTGTTTGTAGTTAAGCCAGATCAGCTGGATGAGTTTAGTGCGCAACTGAAAATTTTAAAGATACCTGGCATTGGTCCTGTAAGTGCGAGCAAGTTGGCGGCTCAGGGCATATTGACTTGTGCTGATTTGAGGTTGTTGAGTGAGTTTGAGTTAGAACAAAAGTTTGGCCGCATGGGCCAAATGCTCGCCTTACGGCGCTTTGGTGAGGATGAGCAGCCGGTGCAAACTAGCCGCATACGTAAATCTGTGTCTGTAGAAAATACCTATGCTCAAAATTTAACTAGCGTGCAAAGCTGCAAAGCGGCTTTAGATCCCTTGTATGACGAGCTTATGGCACGTTGAGAAAAGCTGTCTGACCAATATGCAGTAGTGGGTTTGGTGGTGAAATTAAAGTTCTCTGACTTTTTACAATTAACTCGTGAACAGGCAAGTGCAGATCTTGACATCAATTTTTTTAAGACCCTGTTGCAAGTGGCCTTTGAGGGTGGTGAGTTAAAACAACAGTCCCAAGGGGTGCGTTTGCTTGGACTGGGGCTTAAATTAAAAGCCCCAGTTACACAGCAGCAGCTACGCCTGTTTTAACCTCTTTATCAGCTTAGGTACTGCGTTTCTTGCCAGTCAGAACAGCACTTAAATTTTCCAGCATTAATATCATTGAAGGCACGACGAATAGAATTAGCAGTGTGCCAAGCGCTAAGCCAAAGACGATTGATATGGCCATCGGAATAAGAAACTGCGCTTGTAATGAGTTTTCGAACAGTATGGGCGTAAGGCCAGCGATGGTAGTCATTGAGGTGAGTAGTACTGCTCTTAGCCTTTGGCATGCGGCTTCTACGATCGCTTCTTTAGGGGCAATACCTTGTTCCCGGAAACCCTTATAAAAGGACAGCAATACAATACTGTTGTTAATAACGATGCCCGACAAACCAAACAAGCCAAACAATGACAGTATGGTGAGATCCCTATCCATGACTAAGTGACCTAAAACAGCGCCTGTTAAACCAAAAGGAATGGTGAACATAACAGCGATAGGCCAAGCGTAGGATGCAAATACCCAGGCTAAAACAATATAGATCAGTACTAAAGCTAACACTAAACCTGTGAGCATATCGCCTAGTGTGCCTCGTTCCCGCTCTTTAGCTCCACCGAAGCTGATCTGCACGCCATAATCACGTTCTAAACTTGGCAGTACGTCTTTCTTCAAGGCGGCAATGACAACATTGGCATTAGTTGCACCTACGTCCACATCGGCCTTAACTGTCACCACAAGTTCACCATTTTCGCTACTGAATTTATCAATACCACGCCTAGAGCTAAATTCGACCAGTTCAAGTAACGGCACAGTATTACCCGATGAGAGGATAATAGGCAGGGCATAAAGGGTTGATAAGCTGTTTCGATCTTGGTCTTTGAGCATCAAACGTACGTCAATTTCGTCTGCACCTAGGTAAAAGCTTTGCACAGTTACGCCATCAAAAGCATACCTAAGCTGGCGGCCAATGTCTGCGCTTGTAAGGCCTAAGGTTGTTGCCTCTGGGGTTAAACTAAAGATCAGTTGTTCCATACCAAACGGTAAGTTGTCTTCTATGTTTTGCACCCCGGTAAAGACATTTAATGAAGTCTTTAGTTCTAAAGCGACTTGTTTCATTACGCTGGCACTTGCGCCAGTAATGTTAGCCTCAATAGGTTTTCCAGGAGGCCCCGACTGTGGCTGATCAATAATGATCTTCTCTAAACCTGCGACCTTAGGGATTTTTTTATTCCAAGTGTCAATAAACTCTGCGTTAGTTACAAGGCGTAGTTCAGAGCTATCCAGCTCTACTCTTAACAATGCAATTTGATCAGTGCTTGAAAGCCCGGCTGTTGATAACTTATTAGTCCCATAAAAACTTACTTTTTGACTAATTAGGTTGCCACCTAACTCAACTTCAGTTTCCAGCAAAGCCTCTTCCACCTGTACTAAATAAGCAGCTACTTCATTGGCAGGGGTGCCACTACTGAACTGGACATTAGCTCTAATGCTATCTCCATCCACGCTTGGGAAGAAGGCAAATTGAATGCGCCCACCTGCAAGTAAGCCCACCGCTAAAACTAATGCTGTTATCGCTAAACTGAAAGTGATTAAGCGAAAGTCAATGGCGAAAGATACTGCAGGCCGGAATACGTTGTTTTTAAAATTTTCAAAGCCTTGGTCAAAGGCAGTGCGTAAGCGAGAGGGTTTTTTATTAACCTGATTTTTAAGGGCATAATGAAGATGCCCAGGTAAGACTAAAAAGCACTCCACTAAAGACACTAAAATGACGCAAATTACCACAATAGGAATGTCAGCGAGAATGCTGCCTATAGTGCCACTGATCAATAGCAAGGGTAAAAAGGCTGCTATGGTGGTTAATGACGAGGCCGTAATAGGCCCCATCATGCGTTGAGCACCGCCTAAGGCAGCTTGCAAAGGCGCTTCGCCTTGCTGAAAGTGAGACAGGGTGTCTTCACCCACTACTATGGCATCGTCTACAATAATTCCTAATGCCATAATCATACCAAAAAGGCTGATCATATTAATGGACCCACCGATCAGGTACATCACCCCCCAGGTCGCTAGCAACGAAGCTGGGATGCCCATGGCTACCCAAAATGCAACTCTCGAATTGAGGAACATAAACAATAAACCCACCACAAAAAGTAGACCGTAGGCGCCATTGTTAACCAATAAGGTGATACGGGCCTTTAGTAATAACCATCGTTCGTCGTAGACTACCAGTCCCACCCCTTGAGGGAAACGATTTCGAGCGTCAACTACCCAATCATTCATAATAGCTGCGGTTTTAATAGTGTCATCATTTTTACTACGCAAGATGGCAAGCTGAATGGCCGGCTTACCTTTATACATAATGGTACTTTGGTCCTCTTTAGGACGCAGGCTGATGTCAGCTACGTCACCTAAGCGCAACAGTTGAGCATTGTCCCCGGTAAGCAAAGGCAGCTGTTCAAAGCTACTTACGTCTGACACTTTACCAATGGCGCGCAGTTGTTTTGAGCCATCTGCGCGGCCAGCCGTGCCTGCCATAACATCCTGGCTTTGGTTGTTAATGAGGTCTGCAATCTTTTGTAGTGATAACCCCAGTTCATGGATGGTGCTGGGTTCTACTTGAATGGCGATCTCTTGTTTTGGTAAGCCCGTAAAGGTGATTTTACTAACACCTTTGGCTAGTAGTTCCCGTTCGGCCTGTCGGGCTAAATTGGTCAACTCATCCACTGGCCCATCTGCTGTAATCAGCACCGTGCCAACATTCTCATACATGACAAACTGGGTAATAGTGGGAGTCTCGGTATCTGCCGGTAAATTGCCAACCGTATCTACGCGTTGCTTGATGCTATTGGTGGTTTCGGTAAAATTGGCACCGCTATCGACTTCTAAACGAATAACTACGCCGCCTCGAGAAGTACTGGATGTGACTTTGGTGACGTTAGCTACGTTCTTAAGCTCTTGCTCAACTGGGATGGTAATGCTCTTTTGAACATCCTCCGCTGCAGCGCCTGGCCAAGCTATGTTAACCGTGACAACGTCAACAGCGAAAGTCGGAAAAAACTGAGTATTAAGCTGCTTTAATCCGTAGGCGCCAGATAAAAAGAGTAATAACATGAGTAGGTTAGGTGCGACTCTATGGTTCGCAAAGAGCTGAATAAATGATTGCATCATGTGCTTATGCTCCGCCTAGCGTGTTTCTACTAATAAGCCAGTCACGGCGTTGGGTAGTTGGGTAGTTAAGACTTGGTCACCACTGCGCAGATCAGCACTGCGCACTAACGTAAGTTGCTCGCCAGAGGGGCTAGTCCAATCGCCTACACGGCTAATACTAATGGCTTGCAGGCGCTGCTCAACAATGAGGTAGATACGATTTTGTCCATAAATAGCTAAGGCTGGCAGGGCCACAACATTAGTTTCAGTAGGAAGTTTCACCTTAAGCTGTAGGTTACGACCCACTTCGATGTCTTGCGTGCTACTGAGGCTAAAAAAGGCATCAATGCCACCCTGACTTGCGGAGGCTTCGGCTGACATTCGCTCCAAGACCAGCTCATATGTTTGGCCATTATGCTTAATGCTGGCCTTAAGGCCTTGGCCAGAATTATTAGTCTGCATCATGGGCAGGTATCGAGCCGGAATTTGGCTGCGCACTTCTAGACTTTGAGTATTATAAAGTTTAACTACCCGGTCACCACTTCGTACTCGGTTACCAGATGCGGTATCTACGCTAAGTATGCGGCCATCAAAGGGGGCCAGAATACGGGTGCGTTTTAAGTCAAGTTCTGCAAACTGGAGGAGGATTTGGCTCTGCTTAACCTGTGATTCCAGCTGCGCAATGCGGTTTGGGTAGTTAGCAATGGTGTTCTTTCGATTGAGTAAAACCAGTTGCTGCTGTTGTAGCGCTTTAGTGGCATCCTCTAAGCGCGAAGCAGGAGCTACTTTTTGTGCAACGAGCTGTTGTTGACGGTCAAAATTCTTTTGATTAATCGCTTGCAGTTGTTGCTCTATGATGAGCACTTGTTGGTTGGTTTTATGGCTATTTATTTCTGTACTAATGCGCATTTTTGCGTCTTTAAGGCTGACCTTGCGTTGGGCAAGGGTCAAGCGTAACTCTTGGTCATCCAGCTGTATCAGTTTTTCGCCCTTGGTGACTCGGTCACCGAGGCCAATGCTAACCTGGTTAACAAAAGCGTTTACAGTGGAGCTAAGTTGCGCCGTTTCGCTGGCTTCTATGGCACCATAAAGAGTCACTTCTGGGGCGATATCTTGTAGCTTTACTAAGTGACTAGAGATGCCCCAAACTTGCTCCGTGATGGGTTTTGCTGGCACCTTAGGCTTGGAGTTTTTTAGATGAATAAATCCGTAGACGGCTGCCGCAATAATAGCAATGGGAAGTAAAACCCGAGTTATAAAACGAAAAATGATAGATTTGGAGCTCATGAAAATGACCTTTATAGAGCGGCAGGTAGCGATATTATGAAAAATTGACCTAAGACTCCAAATAGTACATTAAAAGTTACTGATTTGAAAACTTGGAGCGCCAGCATGGCCTGAATTTACGCACTTTTACGCCCGTTCACAGATTGTTTGGTAGGGCAGAAATTAAGCTTTTTTACTGCACTGTTGCATAACAGTTTGCGCCGCGTCTGCAAAAGCATATAATAGCCCCATGTTTTATTAACTCAATTTAGGCAGTTTATATGTCGTCTCAAGATTATAAAGATTACCGACGTGATTACGAAGCTGACGGTTTGCGCCGTCAAGACTTAGCGCTTGAACCATGGCAGCAGTTTTCCCATTGGCTCAAGGACGCTGAAAAAGCGTGCCCCCAGGATGCAACTTCTATGGCTCTAGCCACTGTGTCTGCCTCGGGCATGCCTAGTGCGCGCATGGTGCTTATGAAAAGCTACGATGCTAACGGCGTTGTTTGGTACTCAGATAGTCGCAGTTATAAAGGCCAAGATATAGAAAATAATCCCCAAGCGTCAATACTTTTTTATTGGTTGCCATTGGAGCGACAAGTACGTATTTCTGGTACCGTCGCCAAAGTGCCTGAAGCCACCAGTAATGATTATTTCAATAGTCGCCCTCGAGCTAGCCAGCTCAGTGCTGCTGCAACACCCCAAAGCCAAGTGGTGAATTGTCTTGAAGACCTTGAGCTTAATGTAGCGCAGCTTGATGAGCAAATCCAGGGCGCTATAGTGCCGCGCCCTAGCGCTTGGGTGGGCTTTTGTCTTGAGCCTACGCAATTTGAATTTTGGCAAGGTCAGCCCAGTCGTTTGCATGACCGTTTTAGGTATCAGCAAATAGGTGGTGCTTGGACCATTGATCGTTTAGCACCATAAGCACATTTAATATGACGCCATCTTTAATGCTGAGTGCTGTGGGCGAACTGGCCATGAGTAGGGTGCCTTTGGTGTGCAAAGAAACCCTTCAGGCCTTTGATCAGGCTGATGTATTGGTGTTGGACTACTTGCATGAAAAGGGTTTATTGCATGCGGCTTGTCGCGTATTAGTAGTTAATGAGACCTTTGGCGCCATCACTTGTGGAGTGACCCAAAGCTTACAAGGTCTTAATGGACCGGCGGCGACCCTGTGGAGCGACTCTCATATTGCTCATCTTGGTTTGACATTTAATGCTCAGGCTAACGCATTAACTGTGGCCGACTTTGTGCAAGCCCAAGACACCCCCAAAGGTCCGTTTGATATTGTCATATTACGCTTGCCTAAAAGTCATGCACTGCTGCGTGACCAGCTCTATCGGGTGTTGCCTCAGATGGCTTTAGGTGCATTAATAATAATGCCGGTAATGGTCAAGCACATGGATAATTCTGTGTATAAACTCCTTGAATCTATATTAGGCCCGCTAACTACTAGTTTAGCGCTCAAGAAAGCTCGCTTAGTGTTTGCGTTTAAGCCTACAAAGGCCTTGAAACAAGACCCAAAGCCTGAGGAAACTTGCTGGCAGTTACCATCATTAGGTCTTTTTTTGCAGCATTTTAGCGGTGTATTTGGGCGTACTAAACTGGACCCTGGTGCTCAGGTGCTGCTAGACCAGTTTCCACCTGGCCCCTATGAAAGGGTGATTGATTTAGGTTGTGGCAATGGTGTTCAGGCCATCGCTGCTGCTAAGAAATGGCCTCTGTGCCAAGTCATTGGGATTGACGAATCATACATGTCTGTGGCCTCTGCTAACATCAATGCAGAGCATAATAATGTAGCTAGCCAATGCGAGTTCAGGGCTAATGATTGTTTAACTGGCATGCCTGAGCAATCAGCTGATTTGATTTTATGCAACCCACCCTTCCATCAGGAGCGAGTGGTTTGCGATCAAATAGCCATTCGCATGTTTGATCAAGCCGCCCAAGTGCTAGCTAAAGAGGGTGAGTTACGGGTCGTGGGTAACCGCCACTTGGGTTATCACGCTAAGCTTAAGCGCTGGTTCAGGCGAGTCGAGCAGGTAGGCAATCACCCAAAGTTTGTAGTGCTAAAAGCCAGGCTGTAGTGTAGTTGCCGGCTTAAGCTCCAGTAATGTTGGGATTGTAGTTGTGTGGGTTTTTGCCAACTACAGGGCGATAAAAATCAGCAATAGCTTGCATGTCTGCATCCATATCCTCACTAGTTTGCATCATCTTGCCAATGCCTCCAGTACGGGTAGAAAAATCAAAGTAAGCCAAGGCTAAGGGCATGTCTGCACCCTTGGCCATATGATAAAAGCCAGTTTTCCAGCGTGCTACCCCTGAGCGAGTGCCTTCAGGAGCAATAACAAAAACCAAATTGTCGTTGTTATTATAGGCCTCAATAGATGCATCTACAAAGTTTTTACTGGCCTCACGGTTGAGAGGAATTCCCCCAAGCCAGCGTATAATAGGCCCGGCCATGCCTTCAAAAAGAGTATGCTTTGCAATAAAATAAACCTTCAAGCGCAGGTGAAAAGCAATAATAATTTCTAGGGGGAAGTCCCAGTTGGAGGTATGGGGGGCGGCAATGACAAGAAAGCTGCCGGTGGCAGGTGCAACATTAACTATTTTCCAGCCGCAAAGCTTTAGTACTAGGCAAGAAACTAGTCTGATAACATGAATCACACCCGGGGTATCGTGAATGGTAAAATGCATGGAAATACGGGCCTAGGAGTGATTTTTACGGTATTATAGCAGGTCACTCATGCACATGAGCAACGTTTAATTTTATAAGCCCTGATGAATGCATTAAGGGTGCCTTGGAGTCACGAATGAAAATTGCCGAAAACAGCGTAGTTAACTTCCATTACACCCTCACTAATGGTGCTGGCGAGATGGTCGATACCTCACGTGAAGGCGAGCCTTTACCTTACTTACACGGCGCAAATAATATTGTTCAAGGCTTAGAGGAAGCTCTTGAAGGTAAGCAGTTAGGTGACAAGTTGCAGGTAGAAGTGCCACCCCATTTAGGTTACGGCGAATATATGGAAGAAATGGTCCAGCAGGTGGATCGTGAAATGTTCTCCGGCATTGAAATCCTTGAAGTGGGCATGCAGTTTCATGCTGAAGGTGACTCAGGCCAGCAGCAAGTAGTTACTATTACCGCGGTTGAAGGCGATATGGTGAGTGTAGACGGTAATCACGACCTAGCCGGTGAAACGTTGAATTTTGATGTGGAAATTATGAGTATTCGTGCGGCCACTGAAGATGAGATAACCAACGGCCATATTCACGGCCCTGGCTGTAATCACTAGCCTAAGCCGCCTCAACTTTTAAATCAAAGGCTAGTTTGAGTGCCAATGCAGGTCTGATTGGTGCCAGTTTAGCCTAGCTTTATAAGCTCCTTATAACTACTTACCTTTAGAGTATTTGCCTAATATCATGGAAAAGACATATAACCCTAGCGCTATCGAACAGCAGTGGTATCAGCAATGGGAAGAAAATGATTACTTTGCCCCGTCTGGAAAGGGAGTGCCTTATAGCATTTTAATTCCCCCTCCTAATGTTACCGGTAGTTTGCACATGGGGCATGCTTTTCAAGATACGCTAATGGATGTCTTAACTCGGTTCAAACGGATGCAGGGCTACGACACCCTATGGCAAGTGGGTACTGATCATGCGGGTATTGCCACGCAAATGTTGGTAGAGCGAAAAATTCAGGCAGAAGAAGGTAAGACGCGGCATGATTTAGGCCGTGATAAGTTTTTAGAAAAAGTGTGGGAGTGGAAGGCTGAATCCGGTGGCACTATTACTCGCCAGTTGCGGCGTATGGGCGCCAGTGTAGATTGGAACCGAGAGCGCTTCACTATGGATGATGGTTTTTATACTGCAGTGCAAGAAGCCTTTGTACGCTTGTACGATGATGGTTTAATTTATCGTGGTAAGCGATTAGTTAACTGGGATCCAAAACTACACACAGCCATTTCTGATTTAGAGGTTATCTCTACCGATGAAAAAGGCCACTTGTGGCATTTACGTTACCCACTCGCAGACGGCGCAACCACCACTGAGGGTAAGAATTACTTGGTAGTTGCCACCACCCGACCCGAAACTATGCTCGGCGATGCTGCGGTTGCGGTGCATCCCAAAGATGAGCGCTATAAACATCTGATCGGTCAATCTATAGAGCTGCCATTGGTTGGACGTTTGATTCCGGTCATTGCAGATGATTATGTGGACATGGAGTTTGGTACGGGTTGTGTGAAAATTACCCCTGCACACGACTTTAATGACTATTCAATGGGTCAAAGGCACGATTTAGGCATGATTAATGTGTTAGATCACGATGCGGCCATAGTGCAAGTGCCCCATGTATACACCACAGCAGGTAAGTTGGTAGTTACACATGAAGAAACTATTCCAGCGGCCTATCGTGGTTTAGATCGATACTTAGCACGGGAGCAGATTGTATCCTACTTTAAGGCTGCAGGTTGGTTAGAAGAAGTTGAAGACCATGGTTTAAAGGTGCCACGTGGTGACCGTTCAGGTTTGGTGATAGAGCCCTTACTAACTGATCAATGGTTTGTAAGCACTAAGCCTTTGGCAGAGCCTGCCATTGCTGCGGTGGAAGATGGGCGCATTGAGTTTGTCCCCAAACAATGGGAAAACACTTATTTTTCGTGGATGAGAGACATTCAAGATTGGTGTATTTCCCGTCAGCTTTGGTGGGGCCACCGGATCCCAGCATGGTATGACGAGGAAGGCGTGTTTTATGTGGGTCGTAGCGAAGAAGAAGTGCGCATAAAGCACGGCTTAGGTGACTGCAAGTTGACCCAAGACGAAGACGTGCTAGATACCTGGTTCTCTTCTGGTTTGTGGACCTTTGGTACTTTAGGTTGGCCCAACTCTACAGAAGCTTTGGCTAAGTACCATCCGACCGATGTGTTGGTGACTGGCTTTGATATTATCTTCTTTTGGGTAGCGCGCATGATTATGATGACCATGCACCTTACCAAAGATGAGACGGGCACCTCTCAGGTGCCCTTTAAGACGGTTTATGTGCACGGTTTGGTGAGAGACCAAGAAGGTGAAAAAATGTCTAAGTCTAAGGGCAACGTGATTGACCCACTGGACTTAATTGATGGCATTGAGCTTGAGACTTTGTTAGCAAAGCGCACGGGCAACATGATGCAGCCTCAATTAGCTAAAAAAATTGAAAAACAAACCTTTAAGCACTTCCCTGAGGGCATTGCTTCTTATGGCACTGATGCATTGCGCTTTACCCTGTGTTCTTTAGCATCTACCGGCCG
>MDTF01009992.1_pt1 | contig 21737 bp, 18 predicted proteins | sample 811191 | NCBI WGS metagenome assembly MDTF01 (sample SAMN05326649, study PRJNA326480) | marine metagenome | isolation source: seawater | place: Southern Ocean | collected 2011
AATCTAACTGGTTGATTTTGTTTCTTAAAATTCCGTGAGCCATTGGTGATCTACAAATATTACCAAGGCAAACAAAAAGTACTTTCTTAGGCATAAAACGAGGGTTAATTCGAGGCTAAATTATAAAAAAAAGAGGCGGTAAAAATTACCACCTCTTTAATACTGAATAGAGTAATATATCAGATTACTGAATCGCTATTTTCTTTTCTAAATCTTGGATGTAACCTTTAAATCGTTTGTCGGTTTCCATCAAGTTGTTTACTGTTTTACAAGCATGTAACACAGTTGCGTGATCTTTACCACCACAATGAGCTCCAATGCTAGCCAAAGATGCTTTAGTGAGCTGTTTAGCAAAATACATTGCTATTTGTCGTGCTTGAACAACTTCACGCTTACGTGTTTTAGATTTCAACAATTCAATTGGTAGGTTGAAATAATCGCAAACTACTTTTTGAATGTAATCGATAGAAACCTCACGAGCAGTGTTTTTCACAAACTTGTCAATCATCTGCTTAGCCAATTCTAATGTAATCGACTTTTTGTTTAATGATGATTGTGCAATTAATGAAATCAAAGCACCTTCAAGCTCACGGATGTTAGTTGTAATACTATAAGCTAAATACTCAACTACATCTTTTGGTAACTCAATACCTTCTGTGTACATTTTCTTTTGCAAGATGGCAATTCTTGTTTCAAGAGAAGGCACCTGTAAATCGGCACTTAATCCCCATTTGAAACGAGATAACAAACGTTGCTCAATTCCTTGCATTTCAACAGGTGGTTTATCACTAGTTAATACCAGTTGTTTTCCTGTTTGGTGCAAGTGATTGAAGATGTGGAAAAATACATCTTGCGTTTTCTCTTTACCAGCAAAGAATTGTACGTCATCTATGATCAACACATCAATCATTTGATAGAAGTGTATGAAATCATTTTGTGAGTTATTTCTTACAGATTCAATAAACTGTTGAGTAAATTTCTCTGAAGAAACGTACAATACCGTTTTATTGGGGTGGTTGTTTTTAATTTCAATACCTATAGCGTGAGCCAAGTGAGTTTTTCCTAAACCAACCGATCCGTAGATCAATAATGGATTAAAAGCTGTTCCACCCGGTTTACTTGCAACTGCAAATCCTGCTGAACGCGCTAGACGATTACACTCACCTTCAACAAAATTTTCAAAAGAGTAATTGGGGTTAAGTTGTGAATCAACAACAACTTTCTTTAATCCCGGAATGATGAAAGGGTTTTTAATTCCCCTTTGACCACCAACTTCAACTGGCATAGCAACAGATGGGTTGCGGATAGCTGAACGATGCGTGGTTGGTACTTTCATTGAATACTGCCCTTTACTAGGCGTATTGTAAGAGTTATCCATGATGATGGAATACTCTAATGATCCGTTGGGACCGAGCTCTTTCTTGATCGTTTTCTTGAGCAATGTTATATAGTGCTCCTCTAGCCATTCGTAAAAGAATTGACTAGGAACCTGAATAGTAAGGGTGTTACTTTTCAGACTAATCGGTTTGATCGGCTCGAACCACGTTTTGAAACTTTGGTGACTCACATTATCCTTGATAACGGACAAACAATTTCCCCAAACCTCATCATGTGGTTTACTCATTATTCGAACTCCTTAACTTTTTTAATTAAACTTGAAAATAGGACAAAACGGGTGCTCAACGATCCTCAGTTTGACAGTTGCTAAACAGTCAGGGGTTAGGACTTGTTTATCGATCACCGCGAGAACAAATGTGGGTAGAAAAAAGTGAAAAAAAAAGGTAACATCACCTTGAATTTCTGTTTTTTTTTACATCTACTGAATCTTTGGAAATCCGCGCCAAATGCTAACTTCCTGTGTTTTAACGTTGTTAAAAACTATTGAAAACTTGTCATATTTACGGAACGTTAACTGCTGTTAACTGAACATCAGTTAGTTGGTCAAAATTGTGTCTCCCTATTCACAAAAATGTGTTAGGAAGTCTAATTTTTTTTCGGTCTAGTTTTTGACTGTTCATAAACCTGTATGTACACATATTTGAAATCCATTTACTTTTGAAACGAATTAAATTGGATTATCATGTATAGGCACGAATGGAAGATGCGAGTTAGCTATGCTGACACTGATAGAATGGGGTATATGTACTACGGAAATTACCCTAAATTTTATGAAGTAGCTCGCGTTGAAGCATTACGTAATGTTGGGATTTCTTATAAGGAGTTAGAAGATAGTGGTGTAATTCTTCCAGTTGGCGATTTAAAAGTGAAATACATCAAACCTGCTTATTATGACGATCAGCTTAAGGTAGTAACGATAATAGATAAAGTGCCGGGGGTTAAGTTTCATTTTAGATATGAAATCTACAACGACAAAGAAGAATTGATAAACATTGGAGAAACAACTTTGGTGTTTGTGGATTTAAAAACGGGGAAACCCTGTAGGCCTCCCCATCATATTGAAGAAATATTTCAGTCCGTTATCACTGAGTAATAGACCATTTATAAGTTGTGGGTTTTATTTCATCTCCAGAAATGTAGATAATGTATAGCCCACTATTTTTTGGCTGGAATGTGATAGTACTTATTCCGGTGTTGAATTTATCCTGAAGTACAAGCTTTCCTGAAATGTCATAGATATTAACATCTCCCAATACTTTTGATTCAATTGAAAGTTGACTATTTGATAAACCACTTGGATTTTGGAAAGTGATGTTAACAAGTTGATTTTGGTTTTTGAAATCGGTAATTCCTGTTGATAACGTATCGTATAGTCCTCTTGTAACAAATACATCTGCTAATTCATAGTAATTAGCTCCACCATATAATAAACTGTCTGTATGGATTATCAGACCAGCGGCTTCTTTCATATCCATATCAAAAAACCAGCTATACATGCTTTCGAAAAGAAGAATATGTGTTACATCTCTTCCGATTAATTCTTCTAAATCCATTAATGTTGAGCTCCATAATGGTGCGTTATAATAATAATCATTTGAAGATAGATCGTCTGGATAATGCATGTTTGAGTTAGCAATTCTACCGTTCCAGAATTCATTATGACCATCCCAGCTAAACATGTTGTACCACTCGTGCTCATTGTGTAGCCTAGAGTAGGAGACTGCTAAATAATCACCAAGACCTTCATCAATAGCTCTTCGGTCTAAACCGATATTTGTGTTTGGGGCTGCACTATGCGATATAGCATGGCCGTATTCGTGAATGATTACATCTGCATCTTCAGCATCATCAACTCCGCCTTCACCAAAAGTCAACATACTTGGACTTGATTGAAAAGCACTTTGATCTTGTCCGTTAAATCCATGTACGTCAATAGGAAGTTGATAATTAACCAAATTGGTGAATCCTAAACTTTGAATGTAGTTTTGGTATTCTGTTATGTGATAAAATCCATTTACATCTTCAAACCCTGATTCTGATCTATCATAGAAAAAATCGCCAGTTGTGCTGGTTACGGGCGCAACAGTTGGTGCAGAGTGCTCAGCGATTCTAACAAAGTTGTTTTCTAGATAATATGTTCCACTGTTTTCTGACACATCTAAGGAAACTAAAACTCTTTCAGCGTCTAAACTAGCGTTTGTATTATCGTTATTGTCTACAAAATTCCCTCCATAGCTAGTTTCAGCAGAAGTAATAGGATCGGGTAAGAAAACATAGCCTTGAGCTGTCGCACGTTTTTTTAAAGCTGCATTTGCCCAGCTGTAATTTACATCAGCGTGATTGCTGTAATTGATAATCTCAATACCGAGTTCGTCAGTTTCTACCTGTTTATCAACTCCAACCAATTTATCAGATTCAATGATCCAACTACCGAAGTTGTTTGTTGTGATTTCCCAATTTGTTTGTGCTAGGTGAGATTGATAAGTGGTTTTATTTTCACTAACATGGATGTTTAAAAATGCATTGATGACAGGTTTGCCGTCAATGTATTGGCTATATCTGTAATGAGTAGCCGTTAAGCTGGTGATTGCTGTATCTAAAACCAGTTGATGCCTACTGTTTGTGTGATAATCCTGAAATTCTTCTTTTATGAAAGTCTCAACTTCAACTTTGTGATTTGTGTTTTTGAATTCAACTTCTAGTGTACCGGGTTGATTTTCAATGTATTTACTTCTCTTTTGAGCGAAAGAAAACGTTGTTATTAATCCAAAAGCAATTGATAGCGTAGTCTGTTTCATATAATAGAACTAACGATAGATTTCGCCACAAGTTAGTCTATTCCAATCAGTTTTGCTTGATGAATAAGGCTCAGCTGATCAATTAATTGCTGAAACTGACTTTTTCTCGATTCAAAGTAAACAGTGCATGAAGTAGGGTCATACGCTTGATCAGTTATTTTAATGTCATCACCTTTTAAAATGCGCATTACCTCATTTACTAAATCAAAAGGAACTTGTACTGCTGCAGACTCCATGATGAATCGTTTTTCAATTTTGGCATTTGAAACAGCTTCTTGAGCAGCTGCTTTGTAGGCTTGAATTAATCCTCCAACTCCAAGTTTTACTCCGCCAAAATAGCGTACAACTGCTATAAATGTTTGACTGAGTTCCGCAGATCTAATTTGACCTAAAATGGGCATTCCAGCAGAGTTACTTGGTTCGCCATCATCATTAGCTCTAAAAACCTTGCCTTCAGTATCCAATATATAAGCGTAGCAAACGTGTCGGGCTTGATGGTGTTGTTTGTGGATGTCATCAAGAACTGCTTTTACTTCATCTTCTGTTTTGGAATGGAAACAGTAACCAATGAACTTGCTGCCTTTTTCCTTGTATATCGATTCGCCTGGTTGAGCTATGGTTGAGTAAATATCTGATTCCATCAACGCGAAAATGCAAAAAGCAGAATAGAACACAAAGCTACAAATACACCTCCCCAATTGAGTTTGGTTTTTTGTTCTTTAAAAATCCAATAACCTAAAAGGGCAGAGAAGGCGATGATGCTAACGTTGTTGATTGGAAAAATAAGCGATCTAGTGATGAATGCGTGGTCTAATGCTTCAAGGATTAAGTAAATACTGAAAAAGTTGATGATTCCTAAAGTGAAACCACCGATCAACTCTTTTTTCTCGAATTTCAAGTTTCTTTTTAAACCTAAAAAAGACAATCCAACAGTTGCTGCTGAACCAAATATGAGTGTAGAGAACGATTCGTTGTTGCTCTCAATCACAAATCGGGATGCTAAATCAACTAAGGAGTCTAAAACTCCACTTCCAATAAATAGAATGACCGGTAAGTACCTTTGCGATGTAGATTGCTTTGTGCCTTTCTGGTAATTAACCATCCAAATGCTGATAATAGCCAATACAACTGCAATCCACTGGAAAAGATTTAGTGAATCGTTGTAAATGAAGCTTCCGATTAAAACTGGAAAAATAAGCGACATCTTGGTGCTTATGGATGCAATTGTAACTCCAAACTTTTGTGTGGTTAGCCCCATAACGTTGAAAAGCGTGAAGAATAGAATTCCCAAACCAATTGCTAAACCTAATTCCGTGTAGGAGAAGTGGTTTTGGTAAACTTGAAAGACTAAAAAACCAAAAGTAAAAGCAGTAATATAGTTGATTACAATGGCTTTAACCGTTGTTATTTTGTAGATGTGGAAAAGGTTGAATATTACAAATATGAGTGTTGATGCTACAATTGAAAGCAACAAGTAGATCATGTTTTTAGTATTTTATCTCTTGTGAAAATAATTGTTGGCACGATAATCAAATAAAGAGCAATGTGTATTAAAATAGGAGTGGGGATAAAGTCATTCTTGAAATCGTAAAATAACTCGAAGAAGATAATAAATAGTAATTCATACAAGAAAGCACCTCCTAAAACTAAGGAAAAGCAAATGGCTTTTGTAGGCCAATTGATTATCTGATACAATTGCAGAATAACAACTGTAATTGATATAGTGAATAGTACAAACATCCACAGCTTTATGGTTGAGTTGTCTTTGTATTTAAACAAAGGACTTTTAGCGTTTTTCATTTTGGTGTAGCTGGTATTTGCTTCAAAGTTCTTTTTCAATTGCTTGATTTCAGCATCTTTTGCTGCCTCGTTTAAGCTATCAGAAATAGTGTTATGAAGCTTGTAATGGCTATATGCTAGCTCCACATTATTCATGGCTTCATAGGTTAAAGCCAGATTTAAATGAGCAATTTGTACATCATCATACGCTTTAATAGAATCGGCAATGGCTAAGGAGCTTCTTGCGTAAGCAAGCGATTCATCGTATTCTTCATAAAATCTTGATGTTTCTGAAAGGTTGTTGTGAACCAACATGATTCCGCTTGGATGTTTCAGGTCTTCAAATATTTCAAGTGCTTTGTTGTAGTAGAATAGGGCTTCATCAAAACGCTCAACATCAGCGTATAAACTACCGATGTTGTTGTAGCTTAATCCTATGTTAGACAGGTTAGCATCGTTGTCAATTTCTATTTGGATGGATTTAAGGTAATAGTCTATAGCTGTTTCAAAGTCGCCTTGTTCATCGTAAATGATTCCGATGTTATGCATAGCTCTTGATTCGCCAAACTTGTCATCTAAGTGGATATAAATGGTTAAAGCTCTTTCGAAGTATGATTGAGCTTCTTCAAAGTTCTCTTGAATCAGATAAACTGTACCAATGTTATTGAGGGAATTTGCAACTCCGCGCTCATCGTCTAAACCTTCTTTAATGGCCATTGATTCTGAGTAATACTCAAAGGCTTTGTCGTAAATATCCAGATCGTAAAAAGCTAAACCTTTGTAGTTTAATACTTTAGCTAAGTCGCTTTCATTGTTGATTTCACGGTATATTTTTTCTGATTGGTCATAAAGATATATGGCAGAATCGTATTGATCTGTGAAATAATGGTATAGACCTTTATAGCAAAGTCCCTTCGCTAAACCATCTTTGTAATTAATGGAGTTTGATCTTTCAATTACTTGGTCGCAGTATATACTTAAAGAGTCTTGATTTTGATACTTCAAGCTCCATGCAACATCACAAAGAGCTTCAATTTTGTCTTCTTCAGTGGTCGCTTCGCGGTATTTTTTCCATTCTTTTTCAGAAGAGAATCCACTTGTGCTTAGTAGAGTTAGTATGATTGATATGAAGAACACTCTCATGATGTGTATAGATAAAGGCTGTTGTTTTTAAACGTAATCTGATTGGTTGGCTGAAACTTTAAAGTAGGTGCGGAAATTCCAGATTCGATGAATAAATCATGCGATTTAAATCGCCAAATCTCATTGTGATTATTTGATTCAATAAAACTGGAAATTAATTCTTTACCACCTTCTATTAAAAGTGATTGTTTATTGTTTTCGTAGAGTAGTTTTAAAGTGAAGTCAACTTTGTTATTCCATTCAGTTTTAATGAATTTCACTGGACCGTCTTCTCGATCTTCAACGCTGTTAATGATCCAAGTGGGCTGCCCGTCATTAAAAAGGTGAAGCGATTTTGGGAGGTTGTTATTTCTGTCAAAAACAACTCGAATGGGCGATCTTCCATTCCAATGTCTGACATTTAATTTGGGGTTGTCTTTCAAAGCTGTTTGATAACCAACTAAAATAGCGTCAAATTTAGCTCGCTCTTTGTGGTTAAATGTGTTTACCAATGAGTTTGTAATGGATAAAGGTTTATCGTCACGGGCTCTTTCCTTATCAATGAAACCATCAGCTGTTTCAGCCCATTTGATTCTAACCCAAGGTTTTTTTTGTGTATGGAAGTGAATGAACTGTTTGTTGAGCTCTTTTGCTTCATCTTCTAAAATACCAACATCAACTTGAATGCCGTTTGCTCTAATCTTTTCAATGCCTCGGCCACTAACCAATGGAAAAGGATCTTGCATTGCTACAACAACACGCTTAAACTGATGTAAAATGATTAAATCGCAGCAAGGAGGTGTTTTGCCGTGGTGAGAGCAAGGTTCAAGACTGACATAAATTGTACTTTCTTTGAGTAGCGATTTATCATCAACGCTATTCACAGCATTTACTTCAGCATGTGCTTCACCATATTTTCTGTGGTATCCTTCACCAATAATTGAATTGTTGTGCACAATTACTGCTCCAACCATCGGGTTTGGAGCCACAAATCCTTGTCCTTGAGCGGCTAACTCAAGACATCTTTTCATATATTGAACATCTTGCACCGAAGCTTGCATACCGAGCCAAATGTAGGTTAATTCGCGTGAACTATTTAACTCATTTGTTATGATGAAAATGCCAGATAATACAATTCAAGCTGTTGAAGATTATTTCCATCTTCAGCTAGATGAAATTTGGGATGAGCGTGAAGCTACTCAGTTCTTCTATCTGGCTTGTTATCATTTCTTTAAGTGGAATCGAGTTGATGTTAGAATGAATCGAGATCATCGTTTTTCTGAATCTGAATTACTTCGATTTATTTACTTGGTAAAAGATTTGAAGAAGCGAAAACCCATACAGCACATTTTTGGTTGGGCACCTTTCTTGGATTATGAGTTTAATGTAACTCCTGATACGCTTATTCCGAGACCCGAGACAGAAGAGTTGGTTGATTGGGTTGTGAAGTTTTTTGGAAAGGACAATAAGCTGTCCGTTCTTGATGTTGGCACAGGAAGCGGTTGTATTGCTGTTTCAGTCAAAAAAGCACTTCCAAACGTAAACATGACTGCAATTGATTATTCAGATGATGTGCTAAAAGTTGCCAAATCTAACGCAGATAAATACGCTGTTGATGTAACCTTTAAACAGCTTGATTTTCTGAATGATACAGTTGTAGATCAATTTGATGTGATTGTAAGTAATCCGCCTTACATTACTCAAGAAGAAGCTGATGGCATGGAGAGTCACGTTTTAGATCACGAGCCTCACTCTGCTTTGTTTGCATCAGGTGATGCGCTTATTTTTTACAGGAAATTAGCGGAATTGGCCTCTCGCCATAAAGCCGAACTATTCGTAGAAATTAACAGTGCTAAGGGGAAAGAAGTTGTTGAACTTTTTGGAAAGTATGGAGCTTCTCAAATAGATTTGAAAAAAGATTTATCTGGCAGAGATAGAATGGTTCACGCATCATGGGGAAAATAGCGGTTTTAATTCTGTTTTTATTTACGAGTATTCACGTTTGTGCACAGTATGATCAGCTTGCAGGAGTTTTTGTTCCGCCTGACAGCACGGATAAAAAGAATACGTTAATACTCAAACTATCTCGAACAAATTCACTCATTCAGGGGGAGCGTTTTCAGTTTAATTCAATCAGAATTGGTGTTGAGCACAATAAAAAGTACCGATTTGGATTCCTGTTATCATCACTTGCTGATTCGTTTGTAGTGACTCAAAATCTACCTGATTTTGCATCGTATAATAGCATCTCGTTTGTTGGAATTGGTGGTTTCTGGGATTTTATGGTAATCAATAATTACAGGTGGGAAATGTCTGTTCCCCTTGAGTTTGGCTACGGTGGATTTGAATATTCTTACCTAGATGAGAACCACGTTGAGATTCCAGAAGCTGATGAAATGTCGTATATGATGTTTCTAGAAATTGGTACCCAGCTTCAATACAACTTCAATAACTGGTTGGGATTTGCAATTGGTGGAGGAGTAAGAACTGTTGCCGCTGGAGATAGAACCATCATTGAATACACCAGAGGTCCGTTTTATACTATTGGTACTAGATTTCTACCAGGAAAATTCTACCAAAGTGTTTTTCACAGAAAACGAGTTCTAGAGACCAAAAAGAAATACTTTGAAGCTCGTAAAAAAGCTGTAGAACAAAGACGAAGAAAGCCATGAGCGAACAAGATATAAAGCAAAAGATAGATCAACTCAGTGAAGAGTTAGAAAGCCACAACTACAGCTACTATGTATTGAGTCAGCCAACTATCAGCGATTATGAGTTTGATATGAAACTCAAAGAGTTGATGGAATTAGAGGCTAAATACCCACAGTTTGCTCATGATAATTCGCCAACAAAACGGGTTGGTGGCGACATTACCAAGAATTTTCAAACAGTGATGCATGATTATCCTATGCTTTCACTTTCAAATTCATATAGCAAAGATGAAATTGTTGATTTTATCACACGCACAGAGAAGTTGATTGAAGGCAAATGTGTGTTTGTTTGCGAGTTAAAATACGATGGAGTAGCCATTGGGATTAAATATCGTAACGGACAGTTTTACCAAGCAGTAACTCGTGGTGATGGTCAAAAAGGTGATGATGTTTCTGCAAATGTTAAAACTATTAGAGCTGTTCCCTTGACTTTAAAACCCGGTGATTTTCCAGAATCATTTGAGATTAGAGGCGAAATTGTTTTACCAAAAAGCAAATTCGAGATCTTAAATGAGGAGATGAGGGCTAAAGGCGAAATGACCTATGCTAATCCCAGAAATACTGCATCAGGAACGTTGAAGCTTCAGGATTCTTCAATTGTTGCAAAACGAGGCTTAGACAGCTTTTTATACGGTATTTACAGTCCAACCAAAATGGCCCAAGGTCATTACGAATCTGTTCTAAAAGCTGGTAGTTGGGGTTTTAAATCTCCTGATCCAAAAAAGAAAATGATTGCTCAATGCAACACCATTGATGAAATCATGGATTTCATCAATTATTGGGATTTAGAAAGAGCGCATTTAGATTTTGATATTGATGGAATTGTAATCAAAGTGGATGATTACAATCAACAAGAGCAGCTAGGTTATACAGCTAAATCGCCAAGATGGGCAATTGCCTATAAGTTCAAAGCTGAGCAAGCAGTCACGCAATTGAATAAAGTAACGTTCCAAGTAGGAAGAACGGGGGCAATAACGCCAGTTGCAAACTTAGAACCTGTTCAGCTGGCTGGAACTACTGTTAAACGAGCATCCCTGCACAATGCTGATATCATTGAAAAGCTTGATGTGCGCGAAAGTGATTACGTTTTTGTAGAGAAGGGAGGTGAAATCATTCCTAAAATTGTAGGTGTTGATTTAGGTCAACGTTCTCCTGATTCGGTGCCATTTGAATATGCTAAGGTTTGTCCTGAGTGTGGAACTAAATTGATCCGTAGAGAAGGAGAGGCGCAGCATTATTGTCCTAACGAAACGGGTTGCAAGCCTCAAATTATTGGGAGAATTCAACATTTCATTAGCCGAAGAGCTATGGATATTGAAGGTTTAGGCGAAGAAACCATTGTTCAGTTATACAACGAAGGTTTAATTCAGTCTTTGGTCGATTTGTACCGATTAGAGGAAGGCCAACTTTTGCCATTGGAACGCATGGCTAAAAAATCGGTAGATAACTTATTGAAAGGAGTTGAAGACTCTAAGAAACAACCCTTTGAGCGGGTTTTATTTGCATTGGGTATTCGCTACGTAGGTGAAACTGTAGCAAAGAAATTGGCTAAATATTTCAAATCAATAGATGCTATTCAGCAAGCTACACTAGAGCAAATTGAAGACGTACCTGAGATTGGTCCAGTGATAGCATTAAGCGTTCATGAGTATTTAAATAATCCGATACACCAAGAACAGCTTAATCAGTTGAAAGAATTTGGTTTGCAAATGGAAATTCATGAAGACGAAAAGTCTTCTAATTCGCTGAACGGATATACATTTGTTATTTCAGGTGTTTTTGAAAATCACAGTCGTGATGAAATCAAAGCCCTGATTGAGGCAAACGGAGGAAAAAACGTAGGATCCATTTCTGGTAAAACTAATTATGTGGTTGCAGGAGAAGGAATGGGACCTAGTAAAAGAGCTAAAGCTGAAAAGCTTGAAATTCCAATTATTTCTGAATCTGATTTGCTTGAGATGATTGACCAACAATGAATTGGAGAGAAAAAATAGGCTACGCTTTTCTTAAAAAAGGATACAAACCAAGCGAACACAAACGCAGGGCTGTTAACTTAACTGAAGCTCAAAGTGTGTTCGTAATCTTTACGGCTTCAACCGAAAAAGAGGCACGAGAAAAACTTCAGCTTCTCGAAATCATCAAAACCAATTGGGCTATTCCTAAAGTAGATTATTTGGTTTACATCCCATTTAGAAAAGATCCCGAATGGTTAGGTCAAGTCGCTGGAGTTAAATCGATTAACAAAAAAGATTTAAACTGGAACTTAAAGCCGAATTACACCAATGATATCACATATGATTTGCTAATTGATTTGGATTTAGAGCTTTCAATTCCCACTTTGTATTTAGCTGTAATGACTAAGGCTAAAATGAAAGTTACTGCTCAATTAACTGAAAAAGAATTATTTTACGATCTGTTTATAGTTTTGGGAGACCAAAACACACTATCCAACTACATCAAACAAACAGAATTTTACTTAAAATTAATTAATCAAAAAGAACTGGTTTATGGCTAATTTTAGCGGAGTTGGTGTAGCAATCGTAACTCCATTTAACAATGATGGAACTGTTGATTACAAAGGTTTTGAAAACGTAATCAATCACATCATTAAGGGCGGTGTTAATTATATTGTTGTTCAAGGAACAACTGGCGAATCTGCAACACTGACTAAGAAAGAAAAGCAGGCCGTTCTTGATTTTGCTGTTGAAACTATAGCTGGTAGAGTTCCAGTTGTTTTCGGACACGGTGGTAATTATACAGATTCTCTTTTAGAAGGATTTAAATCTCTAAATCTAGAGAAAGTAGACGCTATTCTTTCTGCAAGTCCATACTACAACAAACCAACGCAAGAAGGAATTTATCAGCACTATAAAGCTTTAGCTGAGGCTTCTCCAAAGCCAATTATTCTTTATAACGTTCCTGGTCGTACAGGTTCTAACGTTGCTCCAGAAACAACTATACGTTTAGCAAAAGAGTTTAAAAACATTATTGCTATTAAAGATGCTTCAGGAAGTTTAGATCAAATGGGTTACTTGGTTAAACACAAACCACAAGGTTTCTTGGTTTTATCTGGAGACGATAATTTAATTGTACCACAAGTTGCAGTAGGAGCAGACGGTGTAATTAGCGTAATAGCCAACGCTTTACCAGCTCGTTTCTCTAAAATGGTTCATGCGGCATTAAATGGTGACGCTGAAACTGCCAGAGAATACTACAAGTTGTTATATGATATAATTCCACTATTGTTTAAAGACGGAAATCCAGGTGGTGTGAAAGCTGTATTAAAGATGATGGGTGTTCTCCAATCTGATGCGGTTCGTTTGCCTTTGGTTCCTGTTTCTAAAGCCACATATGATGAGTTATACCGTGCCGTTAGTGAGGCGGGTGTTACTCTTGAGTAATTTAAGTTAACAAGAGCCCCCAGTAAAAACCTAAGTCCCTTCATGAAAAGTCAAATATCAGGTGTGATCAACCACGATCAGATCAAGGATATCGTATTTGAACAATCCCTAAATGGGGTTTTCGTGATGTTATTGCCACACCCTGTAACTTGGGATGGTACTAGTATAGATGAAAAAGAGCAACTACTTGATTTATTCTATGATAATCAGGTGGTTGCTCATTTCAATCCTGCTTTTTGCGAAATGCATGGTTTATCTCCAGAAAACGCACTGAACTTAAAGCCAAAAGATTTCTATAAAGACAAGTCATACTTCAAAGAAGTATGGCAACAATTGTATAACGATGGATATCTAAAAGTTCAGTCGGTTAAACCCAATTTTAATGGAAAAACCATCTACATTGATGGTTCATATAGGCTGATTTACTCCAAAACTGGTGAAATAATTGGCCATTATGGTATTCAGCAAGATGTAACAGAACAAAGGAATCAGGAAGAGGCTTTGCGCAATGCTATTAAAATGCGCGACAAGTTTGTAGATATTCTAAGTCACGATTTAAAGGCACCTATTGCTAACATCATAAGTTTAATCGGATTATTTGAAAAAGCCTACGAAGCCAAACATCAAACTTCATATACCAATGAATTGTTTGATATGCTCCGAAAATCTTCTGGGCATTTGAATGATATGCTTCATAATATGTTGATCTGGAGTAGGTCTCACGGTAAACGTATTCCATTTAATCCTGAATTTAATAGGCTTGAAACGGTTGTTGAAAGAACTATTGAGCCATATGTAGATATTGCTAGATCAAAATCAATTGAGCTTTCATTTGATAGTGATGTGTTTAGTAATAAGAGTATTTATGTGGATATCGATATGCTACATACCATTCTTTCGAATCTCATTGTGAATGCCATTAAGTTTACACCCAACCACGGTGAAATAAGCATCACGTTTAGTGAAGATGAGTCTTATGATATCATCGCTGTTACTGATAACGGTGTTGGAATAAAACCGACCAGACTTAAAACGCTCTTTAAAGTAGGTGAGAACATTTCAAAGCCTGGAACAAATGGTGAAAAGGGTTCTGGCTTGGGGCTTTTAATAATTGATGATTTTATCAAAAGACACCAAGGTAAAATAGATGTTCAGAGTGAGTTAGGGAAGGGAAGTACCTTCAAGTGTTATTTCCCTAAGAAATCGAATTAATCTTCCAATTTATGTAGTTTTTCGCTAGCACTTTCCCAGTCTTGCATGACTTGATCAAGCTTTTTGCTTAATTCGGCATGCTCAAACATTATCTTTTTGCTGTTTTCTTCATTGTCGTAAAAATCATCGGCATGCATGGCTTTTTCTAGTTTAGCCATTTCAGCCTCAAGTTCAGTAATCTTGTTTTCAGCCTTTTTTACATCATTCTCAGCCTTTCGGATGATTTTATTGCGTTCTTTTTGCTCTTCGTAACTCAGTTTGGGCTCTTCTTTCTTGGGTTTTTCCTCAACTGGTTTTACTTCTTGTTTAGGTTGTTTAGCTTTTGGTTTTTCGTTTACACCACCATGTTCAAATTCTCTGAATGATTCCACCTGATGTTTACGCAAAAACTCACTGATATCACCTAGATGCTCTTTGATTTTATGGTTAGCAAACTCATATGTTTTGGTTGTGAGTTCTTGTAAGAAATCACGATCGTGTGAAACCAAAATCAATGTACCGTCAAAGTGTTTGAGTGCTTCTTTTAAAACTTCTTTAGAGCTTATATCTAAGTGGTTGGTAGGCTCATCCAGAATCAATAGATTACATGGTTTCAGTAGTAACTTAGCAAGTGCTAGTCTAGATTTTTCACCACCGGATAACACTTTAACACGTTTGTCCACATCATCAGGGCCAAACAAGAATGCGCCTAACAATCCTCTAATGCGAGAGATATTGCTCCATTCTTCAGTTGCGGCTTGCTCAATGGTTTCAAGAACTGTAAGGTTTACATCTAATGTGTTTTCTTGAACCTGAGCGTAGTAACCTACTTCAACGTTGTGCCCAATTTTCAACTCACCATCGTGACTCAGTTTATCTGTAACCAATTTTACTAAAGTAGATTTCCCTTGACCATTCTGACCTACAAATGCAACGCGATCGCCTTTATCAATTTGGAAATCGATGTTGTTGAGAACCATTTTCTCTTCATACTGCTTGGTTAAGTGAGTTCCTTTTAAAACAACTTCACCTGAACGAGGTGCTGGTGGAAAACGGAATTGAATGGAAGAGTTATCTAATTCATCAAGCTGTTGAACTTCTACTTTTTCTAATGCCTTTACACGAGATTGAACTTGCTTGGCTTTAGAAGCTTTTGAACGGAACCTTTCAATGAATTTCTCTTGTTCTTCAATGTATTTTTGTTGGTTACGCAAAGTAGCCATTTGTTGTTCGTAGCGTTCTTCACGTAAAACCATGTATTTAGAATAGTGAGCGCTGTAATCATATATTTTACCGAATACAATCTCAATGGTTCTGTTGGTTACATTATCTAAGAACATTCTATCGTGAGAAATCATGATTAATGCTCCTGGATAATTGTTGAAGAAGTCTTCTAACCAAAGAATCGCTTCAATATCTAAGTGGTTGGTCGGCTCATCTAAAAGTAGGAGTGAAGGCTTCTTGATTAGCAGTTTTGCCAATTCCACACGCATTTGCCATCCACCACTAAAAGTACTTATTGGTCTTTCAAACTCTTCCGGTTTAAAACCTAAACCTTTCAAAACCTTTTCAACTTCACTCTCAGCTTTTGCGCTTCCTAAAACATGTAAATGTTCATGTTTTTCAGATAAATCTTGAATCAGCTGTGTATAAGAGTCACTTTCGTAATCGGTACGCGTAGCAAGTTCTTCATTGATTTTTTCGATATCCTTTTCCAGTTGAATCACATCATTAAAAGCAGTCATTGCCTCATCAAAAATGGATTTTTCAGAATCAATTTTGATTTCCTGAGGAAGGTAACCGATTGATTCGCCAGATGAAATAGCAATTCCGCCTTTATCTGAAGGTTGAATACCATAGATGATTTTAAGCAGTGTTGATTTACCAACTCCATTTTTACCAATTAAACCTATACGGTCTTTTGGGTTGATAATGAATGAGATATCATTAAATAAATCCTTACCTGAAAATGAAACGGAAATGTTGTTAACTGCAATCATACTAAAGTGAAAATCGAACTAAAGGCTGCAAAGATGCGTGGAAACTTTGAGATAGCAGTAAGCTTTACTGATAACGAATTATTCACAAACGATTGAAAAGCCGAATAGATGGAAAGCCCTAATTTTGCAATTCGAAATAAAGCATATGAAATACACTTTACTCTTTACAATGGCTTTGATGTCGTTGTTTTCTCAAGCCCAGCAAAATCCATTTACTTATACTTTTAGACATTCATCTTCTCAACAAGCAGGTGATTTAGATACGATCTATATCAATTTGTACTCAGAGTTTGATAGTCAAGAAGTTATTGATTTAGCTGAACTTCCAACTTTTTTTGGTGATACTGTTTTTAGAGTTACACCTCAGTCATTTCAAGTAGAAGCAGGTTTAGACACGAATACCTTAATGGTAGTGATGTCTTCAAGACACAACATGAATCATAAGTTTTTCTTAGAACTTGAAACAGCTCAATACGGAACTTGGGGAATTCAGTTGTCTGATGCAGTTAATTACGCAGAAAGCAGATATAATGGCACGTATAATCTTACTGGTGAAGATTTAAAAGCAGCACTTAAAACGGCAGCAACTCAAGGTCACAACGCATTGGGATATAATACGGGTAGAGACCGCATGTATATGAACATCGATAACAAAGCTGTTTCTCAAGGAGCTTCTGTTAACACCTTAGAATGTGTTTATTCTGGTGATGAAATTAGTGGTTTTGCAAATAGACAAGCAGCTCAAAATATGGGATTCAATACTGAACATACTTATCCTCAAAGTTTGTTCAACAGTAACGAACCTATGAAAAGCGATATTTTTCACTTGTATCCAACTAAGCAAAATCCGAATAGTGTAAGAGCAAACAAGCCTTTTGGTGTGGTTAGTAATCCTTCATGGACAGAGGGTGGCTCAAAGAGTAATAACTCAACATTTGAACCTCGAGATGAACACAAAGGTTATGTGGCTCGATCAATGATGTACTTTGTTATTCGTTACCAAGATTACAGCAACTTCTTTGCTGGTCAGGAAAGTATACTAAGAACTTGGCATGATGAGTTTCAACCAACTTCATTAGAAAAAGACAGAAATGATCGCATTAATCAATATCAAGGAAATAGAAATCCATTTATTGATTATCCTCAATTCGTTGAGCGTTTTACAAGTTTTACATCAAACGGAAACATACCCGTAGCAAGTGGGTTGAGCATCAGCAACGATTCTCTTTCTGGACTTCAAAACAGAGCGTATGCTGCATCTGTAAAAAACACGGGGACAACTACATTTAACATTACTGGTTTTAGCATTGATGATACCAACCAGTTTGTGGTTTCAGATACAGCTGGAGATTGGGAGATACAGCAGGGTGAGGGAGCGATGTTTGTTGTTTCATTCAAACAAACTGGCGCAATTTCAAACGGTGTATTAACTATTGAAACCGATTTACAAGGATCTGAAGAGTTAGAGGTTATATTAACTGGTGAAGGATCTGTAGGCATTTCAGATATTCAATATGTAGAAACGGAATGGAAAGCGTATCCAAACCCAGTTTCTAATACATTGAGATTCACAGCTCCATTAAAAACAGCGCAAGTTTTTGACTTAACAGGTAGATTGGTAAATCAACTGTCTCAAGCTACTGAGCTTGATGCTTCAAGTTTATTAAACGGTATGTATTTACTGAAAGGTGAAACAGACTTAGGAACTGTAATCACTTACCGATTCATCAAGAAATAATTACTTACCCGGAAATCTTGTTGAGATAAGGTTTTCGGGTAATTCACTTGGTCTTCTGTGTTTCCAGCGCTTGTGAGACCAAATCCACAATTCAGGTTTATTGTTGATTACGCTTTCCAAATACTTGGTGTGTGTTTCCGTTATTTCTCCATTTTCACTACTCAAAGGTTCAAGGAGAATAGGATTAACTGAATATTTGTAAAAACCTCTCTTAATTCGGTCGATATCACAAAAGAATACTTGAGCATTAAACTTCTTAGCGTAATGCTCGGCACCAAAGAATACAGGCGTATCTTGATTTAGAAAATCCATCCAATAGCCTCTTTCTTTTGAAGGAGTTTGGTCTCCAACTAGAGCTAGAATAAACGGCTCACCAGACTCGTGAACGGTATTTATGTGTTTTGATGTCTCTTTAACTTCAACTAAATCGGTTCCGAAACGACCACGTGATTTAAACATAAAATCATCAAACAAATCATTACCGATCTTTTTGTAAATTCCAACAAAACGATGACGTTCTTCCATTAAGCTATAGCGCAATTGAGCGTATTCCCAATTTCCGTAGTGACCAATCATTAAGATGATGTTGCGCTTTTCTTTTAAAGCTTTCAAATAATCTTCGTGAAGCTCAACCTGCATTCGCTCTTTAATGACATCAGCTGTAGTATTTGTAGATTTAATATTCTCGATTACCAAATCACTCAAGAAGCGATAGAACTCTTTTGATATTTCCTCAATTTCTTGGGCAGACTTTTCAGGGAAAGAGTTTTTTAGGTTTTGTACCACTACCTTTTTTCGATAGCGCATAATGCGGTAAACAACTACAAAGAAAAAGTCAGATATAATGTATAAAACAGGGTAAGGTAAGCGAGAAAGAAATTTGAAAAAAAGTAATGCTAAGCGACTGCCCATAAAGAAATTTGTTTCGTTAGTGCCGCCTAAAGTAGGTGAATAATTTAGACTATGGTCTAGAGTGTTTCCATCTTTTGTGCGACCACAGCCAGATTTCGGGATTGTTTTTTATGTCAGTTTCCAATACTTGAGTATGTAATTCGGTCAATTCACCATCTTTTGTTTCACTTGGATTTTCGTGAATGGTTTCAAGCGTCACCTCGTAAAATCCTCTTTTAACACGATTTAAGTGTACAAATACAAGCGGCATATTGTATCGCTTCGCAATTTTTTCAGCACCTAAAAATACTGGAGTGTCCTGATTTAAAAATTCCATCCAATAGCCATGATGTTTAGATGGTGTTTGATCGCTAACCAAAATAATATTAGATAAAATCTGATCTCTTTGCTCATGTGCTACTCTGATAAAAGTTTCTTTCATGGATAGCATATGTGCTCCAAAACGACTTCTGGTGTACAGAAATAAAGAGTTAAAAGCTGGATCGGAAATGGGTTTGTAAGTGATGTTTTGAATTTCATGTCTTTGCTTCATGGCTGTATAACCTAGAGCCGCATATTCCCAATTGCCATAATGACCCAAAACAGAAACGGTACTTCTTCCCAAATCACTCCATTTGGTTAATTCCTCTGGATTAAGCACGTGAAGCCTATCCATGATCTCTTCTCGCGAAATGGAATAGGTCTTTATTCCTTCAACGATTAAATCGCAGAGATGACGGTAATACCTCTTAGCAATAGCTTCAATTTCTGAATCAGATTTTTCAGGAAATGAATTGCGCAAATTCTTGTATACAGTTGTTCTTCTATATTTTAAAACATAGTAAACGATGTAATACGTTAAATCTGAAATAGCGTATAGAATTCTAAAAGGGAGGTGGGAAATGCCTTTCAGTATACCGATGCCAATAGAAGAGAACATGTTTTTAGTTATAGTTCTTCCGACACTTTAAATTCACTGGTTGTGTGGAATGTGATTTCTGGATAATCTCTTTCAGCTGATTGAAGCATGAAAGGAGATTCAGCCAAATAGACGTAATTTTCATCTTTGTCGATGGCTATTTGTCTATTCTTAATTCTCACAAATTCTTTTAGTTTTTCTTCATCGTCACTAGTTAACCAAGTAGCTTTATAGAAAGGTCTAGCTTGGAACTGACAAGAAGCACCGTATTCGTTTTTCAAACGGTATTGAATAACTTCAAACTGAAGTTCACCAACTGTACCAATGATTTTTACATTACCCGGTTGTTGTGTAAATAGCTGAGCAACACCTTCTTCAGATAATTGTTGAACACCTTTTTCCAATTGTTTTGTTTTCATCGGATCGGTGTTGATTACCTCTTTAAATAACTCAGGAGAGAAACTTGGAATACCTTTAAATTGAAGTTTGTCACCTTCCGTTAGGGTATCACCAATTCTAAACGTACCAGTATCATACAAACCAATTACATCACCAGGGAAAGCTTCGTCAACAACTTCTTTTGAGCGAGCTAAGAACGAGTAGGGATTTGAGAATTTCATTTTCTTATCTAAACGTGAGTTTTGATAGAATTTATTACGCTCAAACTTGCCGCTAACAACTCGCAAAAAGGCAATTCGATCACGGTGTTTTGGATCAATATTCGCATGGATTTTGAAGATGAATCCAGTGAATTTTTTATCGTTCGGTTCAATGGTGCCACCATCACTAGGGCGATGTTGAGGATTTGGTGCTAAACGTACGAAAGCATCAAGCAATTCACGAACTCCGAAGTTGTTAAGTGCAGATCCAAAGAACACAGGAGCAATATTTCCTGCTTTGTATTCATCTATATCAAATTGATCGTAAACACCTTCAACCAATTCTAAATCTTCACGAAGTAAAGCAGCTGGATCTTCACCAATAATATCGTCAACCTTAGAGTCATTTACATCCGTGATTTTCACCAAGTTTTCTTCAATCTTGGTTTTGTTTGCACTGAAAAGATTCAGGTTTTTTTCGTAGATGTTGTAAACTCCTTTAAATCGAGGTCCCGAACCAATAGGCCAACTTAATGGACGAACTTTAATTTGAAGCTTTTCTTCAATCTCATCTAACAATTCAAAAGGATCACGACCCTCACGGTCTAACTTGTTGATGAACGTAATTACCGGAGTATTTCGCATTCTACATACTTCCATCAAACGTTCTGTTTGAGCCTCCACACCGTTGGCAGCATCAATCACCATGATTACGCTATCAACGGCTGTTAAAGTTCGATATGTATCTTCAGCAAAGTCTTTGTGACCTGGAGTATCTAAAAGGTTTACAATGGTATCGTGGTATTCGAATGTCATAACCGAAGTAGCAACAGAGATACCTCTTTGCTTTTCAATCTCCATGAAATCAGAAGCAGCTGTTTTTTTGATTTTATTGTTCTTAACAGCTCCTGCTACTTGAATAGCACCACCAAATAAGAGTAGTTTTTCGGTTAGTGTGGTTTTACCAGCATCGGGGTGAGAGATGATGGCAAAGGTTTTTCTTTTGGCTATTTCTTCTTTTAATCCCATGGAGTCAATTCAAATAAGTCGGCAAAATTAATGATTCGCTCCTTATTTACTAGGTTATTTTAGCTCAACCGTTCCAGATATTGGCTCATGATCAGATAATCGGATCTTAAATGTTGTAAAATCCCTCACATTGAATGAATTATCCAATAACATATGATCAA
>MDTF01004418.1_pt1 | contig 21730 bp, 20 predicted proteins | sample 811191 | NCBI WGS metagenome assembly MDTF01 (sample SAMN05326649, study PRJNA326480) | marine metagenome | isolation source: seawater | place: Southern Ocean | collected 2011
ATCTCCTAATTTTTGTCAGTATGCTGTCATCATCTTGCCTTTCAGTCAATTGATGCAGCTCAATAAAAATCATACGGTATGTCGATGTTCACAAAGCGTTGTTAGCCAAAAGACTGGACTTGTTACCCAAGCCCTAACCCAACGCATTTGGGATATGTAGCGCTCTTATTCGCAGAAAGCTCCATCGAGCTTTTCTGTTGCCGATACTGTAAAGCTACACGTCAATTGAACTTAAATTGCTTGTATTTAAAATACGCGACTTTTGAGCTTTTAGACCAAATACTGTCAATATTTCATGCAATGACAGTTTGCTGCATACAAAGGCGTAGCCAAAACAATGTGCCTATAGCGCTAGATACGACTAAGCAGTCTGTATCAGTCACGGCGCTCGCTGCCGCTTTAGTCATCAACTTGAATGACATAGAATGCAAGCTCGCTTAGCTGTCACGGATTATGAATTTGTTGCTGGTTAATTTATCACCGGTTAAAGCTGCCGCAATATCGCTTATGCTGATAGTAATAGGCACTAACGCCGCGCCCAATCCAGCAATGGCTGACGCCGGCAGGGATGCTACGAAACTAATTGAGCTGACCAATATCAGCGAGCAATTTGAGCTTGTTCGTCAACAACAAACCCGAACGGTCATCCGCACATACGCGAGCATTGTCAGTACCGAACATGGCCTTGAGCTTCCCGCCGCCGTGAAAGAAGCAATCTCGCTCTGCTATGAGCAAAGCTATGATTGGGCTAATTTTGAAGATGGAATTATCGATATTCTGTTAGAAAACTTTACAGAAAAAGAGATGCAGCTGCTGCTAGACTTTTACCGAAATCGCGGGCTTCCTCCGTCACAGATCGATGCTTTTAGAGACATCGTTGCGAAAGGCGAATTGATTCAGAGACTGGGCGCAGAACATATTTTCACCGTGACCGATGGCTGCGTAGATCTAGGCACTGAAGCCGTATTAACTTATCTAAGAGAGGAACCTTAGATTAGTGTGTCATTGAATACATCAAGTAGTTGATACCCAAACGGTAGGCTGAGTTCGCATAACGAGTGGGATAATCAGGGTGATAAGTATGTTCCCAGCCATCGCCCATGTCCGAATTCCAATTAATTAAAACCATTACCCGCCCCTCATCATCAAGAATGGCATGGTTGCTCGCGAAATCAATTCCTTGCTCCCCGAATTCATCCGAACGATATAAAGCAGGGATCATTGTTGGGCCGTCTATATCGTAATAGACGTGAAAAATCTCATGATCTGGTGACAACTCGATAATTTCTCTATCGGGGAAAATCTGACTAAAAGCCGCATAGAAGTTATCCCACTGCTGTTGGCCCCAGAAATCATCAATGAGCAGAAAGCCACCTCGCGAAAGGTACTCTCGCAAATTTTGTATCTCACCGGGATTCAGCTGAATTCCTCCTCCTTGTCCAACTTCCAACATATAAAGAAAAGGATAGTCAAAAATTTTCTGATCATCAAAACGAAGCACAATAGGCTCACTCATCACCCGAATATTGGTGAGTCTAGAGACCCCGCGCAAGAAGTTCCTGTCGGCATCGGGGAAATCGATAGACCAAGGGCCGTAGCCAAAACCGCGACTATAAAAGGTGTCAAAAGCGACACGAACAAAATTAAATTCCCCGCCTTCATCGTTTGCTATGGGTAAATTTTGAGACTCGGGACTAAATACCTGGCCATTTAAAGTCAATGGCAAAGAAAGTGCCATAAACGCCAATACTGGCCCCGCGATTTTTACCGCTACTGCGCTCAAATGCTGGCTAACTCTCATAAGTAGAAGGTCTCAAAAATCAGATTCTAGTGTGTATGGATTCTCTCGTGAGTTCATTATCAACTCGACGCGCACATGAGTAAGTAGATCCAAAAAACACCTTTTAATTTTTCAAATGTCACCTACACTCTTCCTTAAGAGCGCATTAATCGTGGCTCAACATGTTCTCACTAGAGAATTCCGGCCAGCTTACGTGTCACAAGGATGTGCGCGTGGCCGGAAAACACTTTCTTCTTTTGCTAAAAAATTTACTAGTAATCTTCCGAACCACAATGATGATACGACAGCAGTGTTGTTTTGGTCTATTGGCCGGCTACTTCCGTAACGAAGCACAATAATCTTCATTGCTTACCGCTGGTGTAAACCAAATATAGTCATAGGCGCTGACTCCAGCCGTACTTTCCACATAATCCCCAGCGTTAGTTAGCTCCTCGCTGACTTCCATAAAAGCCAAAGACACAATATCGTCTCTTTCTAAGTCGCCATCTGATGCCAGCAAATAATTTGGCACACCCAAATCCTGCCGCGCGTGATAGTTGCCAGCGATTAGAATAGATAAACGATTCGGTTGCGGCCGAACTAGGCTACCCGCCATCGCAGAATCTCTAGCCTGCTGGACAGCAACCATTGGAGGAAACTGTGACTCTGGCAAGAGACCGCAATGACTTGCATCAATGTCGCTGAGCAACTGATCCATCACTTCTGGGCCGACGATTTTTTGCAACGGCGAGGGCTGTTTAGCACCATAAACGCTGCGCATAGTTTCTGTACTTATATTGCCAGCATAGAGGGGGATAGAAGCATTGACTGCCAATTGAATTAAGGGAGAATAGAAATCCCAATTCCAACCATCACTATCCCAATCTAAGTAGCTTTTCAAATCATCCAAAGAGCTGAAATCCTGATCCAAGATAAGGTCAAGCTTTGACTGAATGGTGGAATCCATCATTTCCAGACTCAATGCTGAAAGCTTATTAGATTGCAGGATTGCCGTCGTCACTAGCGCCTGCAGCGTATGATGATCAGGGTTATCATGCTTTTCACCTAATAAAAGATAGTCGCCCCTGCCTAATTCAGTCTGTAGATTTGGCATTGAAATTACAGAGGCATTTTTTACGTCCCACACAACTCCTACGAGCTCGTGGCCTGTATTAAGTTTGGACTCCCACTGGGGGTTTTCCAATTGAGCAAAACCTGAACTAGAAACCAATAGAGATATGGTGAAAGCGGCAGCTTTAATCAGTGCCACCCATTTGCAACCAGTTGTCATAAGTTTGTGTACTCCAAAAATTTTGAAAAAAAGCAATCACTGCCAGCTTCTCTGCCTCATTTAAGCTATCCGCAAAGCCTGGCATTGTTCCACCCAAAGGAACCCCTCCTTGATTAATAACACCCAGCAGCACTGACAAAGAGTGATGCCACGCGTGGGCATCACCGTTGAGAGGGGGCGGAGGAAAAGAGCCATCGGATAACTTTTTTTTCCAGTCTTCATAACGCCCTTGCGCGCCTACCCCATGACAATCGGAGCAGTTATCAGCGAACACCTGCGCACCCAGATCAACCTGATCTGATGAATACCAGCGAGATGAATCAGCGCCCCCTGACTCCGGCCCCGACACTGAGGCTGATTCCACACTACCAGCCTTATAAGGCGACTCGCTTGGATCTTGCTGGCATGAACCCAAGAGCAACAAGCCTGCTAAAACCAATATTTCTGGCAAACCCTCTTGCACGCTAGCTAACTCTGCTTCTTAGGGAAATCAAACTCGATCAGCCGTGCCGAACCTAAGGAGGCATCCGCCCAATCATCAATCGCAAGCTCCATCTGAACTAAACCACACGTGGGTATATTTTCGAAGGCCTCCCCTGTCATTGCGTTGGCGAATTCCGTGATAGCCGGATTATGACCTACCAACATTGAGGCATTACAGGCGCTATCCATTAGCTTGGCTGCCTTGAGGAACATACCCACTCCAGCAAAATAGAGCTCCGAATTACTTACAATAGCGCCACCCTTATAATCTATCGCTTCAGAAAACAAGCCAGCCGTTGTCTTAGCGCGTGTGGCTGGACTAGACACAATGCAGTCTACCCTGCAATTGCGAGCATTAAACCGATCCGCCATGACGGGAACGTCTCGCAGTCCGCGGGCATTTAAGGGTCGTTCGAAATCTTTAAGATCGGGGTCGTCCCAGCTGGATTTTGCATGACGAAGTAAGTACAGAATTTTCATTGGTTTGTTCTAGTTCCGAAAAAGCGTCGAAGAGAACCCGTCAAGGCCCTCATAATAACTCCGAATTAATTCACCAATATCGAGTCGGTGACCGACTCGCGGCCTTAGCAACTCAGTCTTACCAAGTTAGATTCGCCAAAGAGTTAGGCACATAAGTGAGTCTTATACCCCAAAAAAACCCCCAATTCCAGAAAAGTTGTCTATTACAGCCCACTGGTTGAGATCGACGCTACAGAGCTAGAGATAGAGGCCGAAAACATCAGGTATCAGCGATACCGTCTGTCAATATTTGCGAAACTATGGCGACGGCACCACCGTCGCAAGCTATCGAAAAAGGTATACAAAGAATGAAAAATCAAACTCTACTTTGCAGCAGTATCTTAGCTGCGCTTTTAAGCTCGCAAACTTTAGCGCAGAGAGAAAACGGTGTTAACAGCAAGCTCGAGCTAGGCATAATAACAACAACGGGTAATACCGAAGACGAGAGCATTAAAGTGAAAGGCCGCATTGAGTTAGTCAGAGATGCTTGGGATTACGCATGGAGTTTAGATGCCTTCAGATCATCTAGACAGAACCAGCTCACTGCCCAGAGATTCTATACGATTGGGTCGGCTGACTACCAACTAAGCGAAGTTAGCTTTGTCGAAAGCAGACTGGCCTATGAAGATGATAGATTCAGCGGTTATGACAGCCAAACTGATGCGTCAATCAACTATGGCCGAACCTTGTTAACAAACACAGACAATATGATTTTGACCTATACCGCAGGTGTCGGTGTGCGGCGATCTGAAAGCGATGCTGAGAATTTTAGTGAAGCTATTTTTAGACTTGCAGGGGATTACAAATGGGATGTCTCAGAGAATGCATTATTTAATCAAATACTGAGCGCAAACGCAGGTGACGAAACAAGCATTTACCGATGGGAAAGTAGTATTGAAACAAATATCCTAGAAAACCTGTCTTTAAAGTTCACATTCAATGTAAAGCACCAAACTGAAGTACCCGTTGGCCGAGAAAATACAGATACCGCAACGTCTGTTACTCTGGTACTGAACTTTTAGATAGCCTCTGGGGCATACGCCACAGAGGGTGATGCAATTGATGGCACAATTACTAGCACAGCGATAAAAGGAATATTCATGACCCCCATTGTCCGTCTTTACTGGATCATCGCGCTTGTCCTAATGCCCCTCAGTGCCGCCTGGCTGCTGATGAAAACAGGCGGCGACCCTTCATTATCAGCACTAACCTCCGCGCCGATTCAGCTCACAGTCTTTCTCGCATTGCTTGCCTGGACAATTGAGGGCGCATATGAAATTTTTTTCTGCGTTAGCAACCTACGCCGCAACTACCCAGTTTTAGCGAATATTCGTTATCTGTTGGAATACATTCGTCCGGAAATTCAACAATACTTTATTGCCAACAATATTGAAGAAAAGCCTTTTAGTCGCGAACGCCGAAATCTAATTTATCGCCGCTCGAAAGGCGCTAACGACAACCTCCCTTTCGGCACAGAGCAAGACATATTAGCAGAGGGATACCGAAGCCTTCAGCATTCCATGAAACCTGCCAAGGTAGAGAAAGAAAGCATTAGAGTGACTTTCGGAGGGCCCGATTGTAAACAGCCCTACAGTGCGTCCCGCCTTAATATTTCTGCCATGAGCTTTGGCGCACTTAGCGCGCAGGCTATTGAGGCACTAAACAAAGGCGCTTCTCTTGGAGGCTTTGCTCATAATACCGGCGAAGGCAGCATGAGTAAGCATCACTTAAAACACGGTGGCGACATCGTTTGGCAGATTGGCACCGGTTACTTCGGCTGCCGTAATCCCGATGGCAGCTTTAATGACGAAGCCTTCGCAGAACGTGCAAATCTTAATAATGTAAAAATGATCGAAATCAAACTTTCTCAAGGTGCCAAACCTTCACACGGCGGCGTCCTGCCCGGGACGAAGGTGACTCAGGAGATCGCGGATATTCGGTTAGTAAATGTTGGCATAACGGTTAACTCACCGGCAACTCACCCAGAATTCAACTCACCTAAAGGACTACTTAATTTCGTCATGCGGCTACGCAGACTTAGCGCAGGCAAACCTGTTGGCTTTAAATTCTGCCTAGGCAAAAAGACTGAATTCTTAGCTATTGTGAAAGCAATGTTAGAAACTGAAATCTACCCCGATTTCATTACAATTGATGGCGCAGAGGGCGGCACTGGCGCGGCCCCGGTAGAGTTTTCGAACCGTTTGGGCACACCTTGCTTGGAGGCTACATACTACGTAAACCAAATATTAGTCGGGGCCGGAATAAGAGACCGTATAAAACTCATTAGCGCCGGCCAAACCGCTACTGGATTCGATATGTTAGAGAAAATTGCAGTTGGTGCTGATACAGTCAACGCAGCAAGGTCAATGATGATGGCATTAGGCTGCGTGCAAGCCAAAGCTTGCAACACCAATCACTGTCCAACCGGCATTGCGACGCAAGATCCAAACAGGGCGAAAGCTGTTGATGTTGATGAAAAGTCGGTGCGCGTTAAAAACTTTCAACATGGCACTGTCGAAGCCTTTCTTGAACTATGTGGAGCCATGGGGTACTCCAACCCTTGCGACCTCACTCCCAGCGATTTGTATAGCCGCTGCGAAGGAGGCATGAAGAGCTTTGATCAAATTTATGAGCCTATGGTTGATAGACAGCTGTTTAGTGATACCGCTCCTAGCAGCTACCGTGACGACTGGCTAAAGTGCTCTGCTGCGACATTCTAGAAGTCACCAGCCTCACTCCTAGCTCTAAACAGGGCTAGCACACCTGCTCATGGGGCTGGCGCCGCTGCTAAGGCAGAGGCTATACTAAATTTATTCTACTTTAGAGAAGTCACTTGAAATCATTCATCGCCCTGAGCTTAGCCACCTTTTTTAGCAGCTGTATTGGCTTTGCCGTGCATGCAGACCAAACTAACCCTGAGCTTGACGAACTCTTTAAGCGACTTCTGAAGGCTGGGGAAGAACCGATTCTCCGGCGGATAGAAAGCCAAATATGGGAAATTTGGCTGCAACATCCAAACCCAGATATTGAACGCCTTATGCAATTAGGGACCCAGCGCATGAATGCACAAGCTCTTTCTGAAGCGATGGTGGTTTTTACCCAAGTGACCATAAGCTATCCCGACTACGCGGAAGCGTGGAACAAACGAGCAACTCTTCACTACTTAATGGGGGAAGCAGAAGCATCGGAAGCGGATATCAAAAAGACTCTGGAGTTAGAACCACGACATTTCGGCGCTCTTTCCGGTTTGGGCATGGTTTACTTGCAAAGCGGTGAACTTAACAAAGCCAAAAAAGCGTTTGAAGATTTAGTCGCTGTCCACCCAAATAGCCCCAATGCCAAATCTAACCTAGACCTGATAATCGAACAATTGCGACTTGGAGTGATTTAAGGAATTCTAGACCATTCTAAAAAAGTAAGCCGGACATAAAAAAAGGGATCTGCGCCAAACGCAAATCCCTTTTTTGCAGCCAATATTCTGACTGCTGGGTGAAGTCGCGAGCTTACTGGCGCGTGCCAGTTACTGCAAAATCACCGAAGTCACTGCCAAATGCGCCATTTACTGCGTCGCCTTCAACTGTACCATTAAACTCTAAAACCAATGTTTGGCCCTGGGCATCAACTTCAGCCTCAAAATTCATTGCATTGCCATCAAACGTGATCCCAGTGATAGGCGCTTCGCCCAATCCATCAGCTACCATCATACCTGAGCCGTCTGCATTAACCGTCAGTGTAGCGGCCAATGCGCCCAAAGGCGTATTCATTTCAACAACCCAAACGCCAACAGCTGGAGGCACACTTGCCGCACAACCTACAAGAACAGTGAGAGTTAATGCTATCAGTCCACTTGTTAATTTTTTCATATTTATTTCCACCTAATTTAAAGTTCAAAAGCTCTAACTGTTTTAAAAACCAAACTCAGACTTACCAAAAACATTGATTCCTGGCAGCCTGCCAAAACCCCTCTTTTCGCGAGATATTGGCGATTACTAAATCGTGCATATATTTTCCCGTTAATATGGTCTGAGTCAACCGTAAAAAGCGTCGTTTTTCATTCATTTGGACCCGAAAAAGCACAAAATGGCCCATTCAAAGGATAATCCATGCGTCTAGCCATCGCTCACCAACCTTTTTAAAGCCAAAATCACTGACAATAGCGCGCTCAATACCCGCCATATGGGCAGCACCATAAAAAATGCTTAAACGTCGCAATTGAGGGTCCTTCAAAGAGGCTTTTAGCACCCTTAGGGCGGCAAGGTTTCGATCTCCAAGAATTGTCAGCTGAGATTCTAGCTCAGCAGATAAAGCCGTCAGCTCTGCGTTGGACAGCTCTTTCGCCAGTAAATATTTAACAACTGAATCTCGCTGCTGCGTCACCATCGCTTTTAGTATTGCCAGTGACCCCAGCCCAGATTGGGGGCGACTATCAGTCTGAGAAAGCGACTGAGCAAGAGCTAGACTTAAGAACATAGAAAACGAATTTTCGTTTTTAGATTGCATAATCTCACTGAGCTGCGCTGGACTAACATCAGCATGACGAAAATTAGCCTGGGTGTAATCAATCTTCTCCAACTGAAAGCTAACCTTGAGAAACCCCGCCATAGCCCGTTGCAGCATTGATACCGGCGAGCGCCTGCCAATGCCAGCTGTAGCTTCGCCAAAAGCGGGCCGCTGATCAGCCTCTGCTACTAACTCGTACAATACTGCATCTTGAGATTGAAAATAGTCGTTCAGCCCATCGTAATAGCTTGCGTCGGCCATGTGAATGGCGGAAACCAAATTAAGAGTGACACCTGATTCATTTTCATAGATCGCAATGGATGTTTGCAGTCTTCCTTGCCATTGTTCAGCTCCCTCAATAAATCTAACAAACCGTGAAGTAAGCTGTGACTGAGATTTCTGAACTGCGAAGGCATCAGATTCCTGACTATTCGATGGATAGGAGAGTAAGAGAAATATAAATGAAAATAGAAGTATTGACAGCCGTCGCCGATTTCGAAGACTGACTGCCAAGTTAAATACTGTCATAAATAAACCTAGCTGGTTTCGGGGGTTTCACCAAAAGAAGACAAGGATAGCATTAGCGTTGCTGGACGACGATTGGATTTTAAATAGGCGCTAATATTGGGACGACATTTATAAGCCTACTTGAATTGAATCAAGATTTAAACTGCTCTAAAACGTCAGGCGCAAACGGACGCACTGAGTCCAAATAATATCACGCAAAAATGTCGATGTAGGAAATTTTTTCACTCATCCGGAAGCTATCACTGGAACGGCTGCCTTCGTAGAAATTTTCCAGCTTTTTCAGAGACTCGAATAGTTCGGTTTTTTACCTTGAACGACCATCAGCGAAGGCAGGATCTAAGTAAAAATCGAACAGCTGAGCCTCAGCTGCAACTAGTAATTCGTAGGCCACTATCATAGCGAATCTGGTCGGCAGATGTCTCACCACACAAATTCAGTTTACACGCCAAATAACGGTAGATCGCACCGGCATCATTGAGAAAGACTTCCCCCTCCTCATAAACTGGCAACTGCGCGACAGTATAATAGGATTTGAATGCAGACCATTCATTAATACTAAGTCGTCGCTTATTAAAAAAAGGTTTCTGTCTCCTCCACCGTCAGCGGAATAACTTCGCCGCTGACGCGGCTATTGGAATAGGTTAAATTTGGCCTAAATTCTGCCGCTAGCATAGGGTTCAATGCGGCTAAAAAAGTGACTTTAAACCCCGTAGCACTGGGATTTTGTAACATATATAACTCCTCCTTAGAAATTTCTACGGGAATCATTTCTTTCTTATCGCTGGTATCAATCGGGCAAACTTGCAAACTTGCAAACTTGCAAACTTGCAAACTTGCAAACTTGCAAACAATCAGAAGTTCATCTCGAACCCGATTGCTACCTATGAGCTCACCGTAATTTTGACTACATCAAAAATTTTACTACCAAGCCAATTGCAATATTTCCTCTACTTCCTCCTTGGCATTTATAGTTCTAGGATTTTTCCTCACAACTGGATGAATAAACGCTCGAGCAGCAATCTCGGCAAGCTTAGCTTCGTCAACTCCCACCTCGCGCAAACTGGTGGGCAAACCCAAACTAGAAATTAAATTTTTCACGGCACGACTGGCTGACATTTCTGGATGCCCTAAAGCCGCCGATATTGGCTGCTGTTGCTGCAAACAATTCTTACTATTCCATTCCAGCACTGCAGGCAGCATGACACAAGATGTGTATCCGTGAGGCACCCCACAAAGGCTTCCCAAAATGTACCCAATACCGTGACTTGCGCCATGGGAAACATCTCCTAGGCCAACACATGCCAACCAAACAGCCTGCTGGTTAAAACTTCGTGCGCGCAGATCAAGAGGGTCCGCTTTTGTTTTGGGCAGTGAATCGGCAAAAAGTCTCATCGCGTGGAGGAAATGGCCTTGCAAAAAAGGGTGTGCATCTTCAGAACAATAACCCTCGACTGCATGATCAAGAGCTCGAATGGCTGTAGAAAGCCACAGCCACTGTGGTGTCAGTGTTGCAAGCTGTGGATCATAAAGTATGTGTTTTGGGCAAAGGTCTAACCCTCTATAACCTTCCTTGGTTGATTTTAGCGTATTTAAAACACCGGCATTATTGCTAAATTCTGCGCCAGACAATGTTGTAGGTATAGCGACTTGACGTATTTTAGATTGACCCTGAAAAACACTCATATCCCCTGCCAGCGAGCCTCGAGTGCCATCACTTCCTTGCGCATATTCAAGCAGATCTGCCGCGCTGCTCAAGCCTTGGTCGACTGCTAACTGGACAACCTTGCACGCGTCAATCACCGACCCTCCACCCACAGACACCAAAAGATCGGCGCCGAAATCGCCGGCAAGAGCTATAGCTTCCAAAACATCCTCTCTCGGTGTATGCGCCCTGATCTTACAAAAAGACTGAAGCTCTACGTTTTTTCCCGTCGCCTGCACAGCGTACTTTATGGCGGCAAAATTATCAGTTTGAGAAGCCAAACTCGATGATCCAAGAAGCAGCACACGCTTCGCGCCCGAGCTCTTAACCGCTTCAGCCAAACCGCTGTCCGCAGGCATTCCCAATCTTACCGAATCCAGGGCACTGTAGTTAAATTTTATAGCCGGTGGCTGTTGATTCTGATTCATATAAACCTCGTTTTAGTTCTTATTTCTAATTTCTAATTTCATTACTACTCTTATTTTCGCATGAAAAACCTAAAACGGTGAATGGTCTCGTCATTGTCATCGCAGCTATCCCCTCCATATCGCAATGCAGAGGCGATAGGAGTAAAATATTTTGAGAATTAAATCCATCGAAGGAATAAAGGCATGGCAAAATTCAAAGTTAACGGCGTTGAGCATGAGCTAGACATTGAACCGGAAATGCCACTTTTGTGGGCAATCCGAGACGAGCTCGGCATGACTGGCACTAAATTCGGCTGCGGCATTGCCTCCTGCGGAGCCTGTACTGTCCATGTCAACAGCAGCGCCGTGCGTAGCTGTGTGTTACCTGTATCCGCTGTCGAAGGCCAAGACATCACCACAATCGAAGGTCTGGCTTTCGCCGCTAATGCTGCCGGCACCAGCGGCATTAATGATAACAGCGCACCTAATATCACTGCCGTACAGCAAGCATGGATAGATCATCAAGTTCCCCAGTGTGGCTACTGTCAGTCTGGCATGATTATGGCGGTTTCCTCTTTTCTCGCTAGCAATCCCAACCCAAGCGATGCGGACATCGACGCTGGCATTACTAATGTATGCCGCTGCGGATCATATCCACGCGTGCGCAAAGCGATTCACTCGCTTGCTATCGCTTAAAGGAGCGCCATTGTGAAAGTTTCCAGAAGACGATTTATTTTATCCAGCGCCTTGGTCGGCGGCGGAGTATTAATAGGGTACTCAGCGACACGCCCTAGCAAGCATCGGCTAGCCAACAATGAGCTCGCCAAAGGGGGTGAGCACTATGTCACTTCATTTTTGAAAATCGACCCAGACAACCAAGTGACAATCTATGTGCCTCATGCCGAAATGGGACAGGGCGTTCACACCTCTTTGGCTATGATGGCCGCCGATGAAATGGACGCTGATTGGGAGAAGGTCCGTATCGAGCAAGCTCCTGCTATAGACTTATTCGCTAACGGCGATTTGATTAAGGGCTTTGCCGGCGAAGCAGGCGTTCCAAGCTTTTTGATGGGCTTGGTGAATGTCAGTGCCACCAAGATTGCTGAAATCGGCAATCTGCAGATTACTGGCGGCAGCTCATCGGTACGTTTTACTGGTGATACAGCCATGCGAACCGCAGGGGCGGCTGCTCGTCAAATGCTTATCGAATGTGCTGCTCAGCGCTGGAATGTTCCTGCTGACGAATGTACAGCATCTTTAAGTTACGTAATGCACAGCGGTAGTGAGCAATCACTAACCTACGGCGAACTTGCCTCTGATGCAGCGTTATTAGAACCGACTACAGAGCCAACTTTAAAAGACCGCTCTCAATTTAATATTATGGGCAAAGCAATTTCTCGTAATGACATTCCAGCAAAGGTGGATGGTACTGCACCTTACGGGTTGGACTATCATTCTGACGATATGCTTTATGCAGCCATCCGCATGGCGCCGGTATTTGGCACTAAATTGGTGTCGGTAGACGCCAGCGCGGCACTGTCTCGCCGTGGCGTTAAACGAGTTGTTGAATTAGAAGATTCAGTGGCGGTAGTGGCAAATAGCTATTGGCGCGCCAAGGAGGCTCTCAAATTGGTTAAAACTGAATTTGAGACGTCCGAAAATGATTCTATCTCCAGCGCAGATATCGCCGCCCGATTTGATGCTGAACTTGCCAGCAGCAATGGCAGCAAAGATTTTGAACAGGGCGATACCGATGACGCCATTGCCGGTGCTGCAGATACCATTGAGGCCAGCTATCGTGTGCCTTACCTTTCTCACGCTCCAATGGAGCCGATGAACTGCACGGTTCACTTCCATGATGGAAAAGCAGATTTGTGGACAAGCACGCAAGATGCATTAGGGATACGAGGCCGGGTCGCCAAAATCGGAGGTCTCGATGAAAACGATGTTACTCACCATTTTAGCTATGTCGGCGGTGGGTTTGGAAGACGACTGCCATTTACGTGGAACGTAATTGACCATGCAACTTTGATTGCAAAAGAATTTGATGTGCCAGTAAAAACAGTACTGAGCCGTGAAGATGACATGCAGCAAGATTACTATCGCCCTGCTGTTCACAGTAATTTCAAAGCCGGTTTTGACAGCTATGGAAATATTGCAGCTTGGCACAATCGGTTTACCGGCCCAATTCAAGTTGCTGGCGCCGCGTTTATTCCTTACGACATAAAGAACCAATCTATTCGCGTAGTGGATGGCGAAACTCATGTGCCCATCGCCGCCTGGCGCAGTGTGGATCATTCTCAGCAGACCTTCTTCACCGAATCCTTTGTTGATGAAATTGCCCATCGAACAGGAATAAACCCTTATCAATTCCGCATGAACCTTCTGCTACGTCACCCTCGCCACCGCAAGGTATTAGAGGTGGCTGCGGAAGCGGCAGGATATGGACAAAACCTGCCCGAGGGACATGCGCTAGGTCTTGCCGTGCAAGAGAGCTTTGGCAGCATTTGCGCAGAGGTCGCCGAAGTTTCTATTGGCGACGATGGTCAGCCCATTGTTCATAAAGTCACTGCCGCCATTGACTGCGGCTGGGCGGTAAACCCCGATACTGTGGAGGCACAAGTCGAGAGTGGAATTATTTTTGGACTGACCGCTGCACTTTATGGGGAAATCACTATCGAAAATGGGCGAGTGGCACAAAACAACTTCCCAGATTACGAAATGGTGCGCATGGCAGATGTGCCAGAGATAGAAGTACATATTGTCGAGTCTGGAGAAGCTCTGGGTGGCCTTGGTGAGCCAGCAACACCACCAATCGCTGCAGCTGTCACTAATGGCTTGTACATATTGACCGGTAAGAGAGTGAGAGATTTGCCGATTCGCAAGCATGATTTTTCAAAGCCTGCATCACTAGCTGCGGTTTAACTTGGTTAGCTTGGCGACGAAAAGCCGGTGTAACACTGGCGTGATATAACCGGCGCTTAACTTAAAAGGGAGAACAATGTTCTTCCTTTTTTGTCTACGATTGTCATTTTCGATAGCGTTAGGTTTTCATTAACCAGCCTCGCTAAAAGTTAAATTTCGGGGTCGCAATCACCTTTACGTCTGTGCCTTGCTGGATTATCTTTACTGAATCGTCTTGGGTGCATTGCGTTTAGTCCATTGCCTTTATTTTCACCCCAACCCGACATCACTGCCGATTTACCTACTGCACGGGGGCTCTTGCCGGGGAAGAGTAGGTCAGTTATCTTTTGCTATTGTTGAGATGACCCCATCAGAGTCATTGCCTCGAGACTTATTTGAATGCATGAATGGATGACTGAACTACCACTTCCCGGAGAAGACCTCCTGAACCGGTCCTATTCAGGCATTAAAATGTCATGAACAAAGTGAAATTTCAGCGTTTAATTATTTTCATCTGGCTGTCATCAGCACTGGTTGCTTGCCAAAGCTCTGAACGCTCTATTAATAGAGATAATTTGGAAACTGCCAGTGCCGAGATTCTTGGCTGCATAGCGATGGCTGATCAATTTCGAAAAAAAGCAGACTCTGAAGACGTCCGCAACGCCAGTGCGCTAGCTTTAGCGTCTATGCCAATGTTCCATTCAAATCGCTTTCTTGACCTGTTGGCCAAGGAAGCTGAAACTGAGTCACAAACACGGCATTGGTTTAGGCAGTCTGCAGCTTTAGCTGCAGCGGTGCGTGACTCCGAAAACCAAAATTTGGAACATCCCTGGCCAGATTCTCGCCTTGAAAGACTCAACCTCTGTGCCGAAAATTTCGCCACCCATGACATGCACATTAACTCTCGCCGGCGAATGCTTCAGCAATTGCCATTAATTTCTGATCATTACAGCTCGCTTCCACAATGGCTGGGATTCAACTGGCTTTTGCGCCCGATATTCAAATCACGGATCAAACGACTGCACGAAGAAGAGAAGCGCTTGTTCAATCAAATAAGACCTTTTGACGAGTCTTTCAGCTATAAGCCTAAGGAGATGAGTTACCAAAAGGATGGTGAGATAGCCCAGTGGTTTAACGACGCTTATGATGCCAGCCCGCTTAAAACGCCTATGCTTACAGATACCCAGCTAGGCAGTTTGTTCGCATTACACAGACCCAGATTTACCATTGAGTTTAAGGATGACAACGACCTTATCGGACAGCCTGTATGGCAAGGTAAAGAAGTAGCCATCAATTTTGACAAGCCAACGGTTTACACCTTGCACTCACTCACACGTTTCGGAACTAGCAATTTATTACAGCTAAATTATGTGGTTTGGTTCTCAGAGCGTAAACCGGCCACTTGGCTTGACCTCTATGCAGGCAATATTGACAGCTTAATTTGGAGAGTAACCTTAGACGAGCAAGGCAAAGTTTTGCTCTATGACAGCATTCACAGCTGTGGCTGCTATCACAAATACTTTATAGCCGCTGATGGGATTGCCACAAGAAAGCCGGCTCTGTCAGAAGAGCCCGCTAATATTTTCACACTTGCTAATATCGACACCAAGGCTGGCGTTCATGTTCGACTTACGGCCAATGAGCACTATGTGGTCGGGGTTAACAATGCCGAGTTAGCTAACGCCAAACCTTACTCGACAGCCAGCTATAGCCAGCTCTCGAACCTAAACTATCAAGGCCGCAGTAAAAGCTTGTTTTCACCTTCCGGCATTATTAGCGATAGTAAGCGGATAGAGCGCTTTACGCTTTGGCCTACCGGAATCGATTCGGTAGGGGCTATGCGTCAATGGGGGTCCCATGCAACCGGGTTTGTTGAGCAGCAGCACTTTGATGATGCCACATTACTGGACCAGTATTTTTTAAGACTAAATTCACGCTGATAAACAGCACGGAGTTTACCTTCACACTTCGCTTCTTATCCCTACTTTGCGTTAAAATGCGGTTTTATTACAGTTGCGACAATCAATATGTTTGGTTTACTACTAGGCTTGCTCCTTTTTATCGGCCTGCATCTAACTCGAGAATTTGGTCTGCGGCCTCTTTTAATAGAGCGTTGCGGATCTGAAAATGCTTATAAGGGTGCCTATAGCCTCCTGGCAATGCTTGGCCTGGCCTTTATTATTTGGGGCAAGGCCACCGCACCATTCATTATGCTATGGCAGCCAAAATTTGAACTGCGCTCTGTTAGCCATATGCTCATGATCCCCGCTGTCATTTTAGTTATCGCAGGCAACATACCAATGTCCTATACCAGACACCACCTGCGTAATCCTATGTTAGCTGGCGTTACTCTTTGGGGACTTGCTCATCTTTGGTCTAACGGCGATTTAGCATCAGCACTCCTATTTGGCACAATGCTAATTTGGGCAGGATTTAAATTTTTGTACCTTGGACTTAAAAACACTTCGAGAATCGGCCAACGCAGTCCCGCTGCTTTTTGGGACATAATTGCCCTATGCTCCGGTCTAATCATCTACGTCCTGACTAGCCGCTATCATGGACAGATGTTTGGTGTAGGACTGGATTTTGTTTAACAAGCAGGCGCTTAAGAGCTGCGAAGCCTCTACTAGAGCTTTGCTTTCGAAAACTTAATTAACAGAGAGAGTCGCAGACGTGCCAATGTTTAGAGCTTTAACAATTTGTATTTGCCTACTATTTTCATCTTCTATATTTGCTCAAGAAGATTCTCTAGCATGGGAAGGCGAATGGGCAGCCAATGGTACTTATTTTAAAATCGCGGTCGCAGTTGAGAATAACGTGTTAAAAGTCACTCAGATTGAATCGCTAGGGTTTGAGTGGACCAGCAAAGATGCCGTGATTGATGGCAATGTTGTAGAAGTTGAGGTGGACTATGTAACCGGGGGTGTCAGTGGGATTATTAGAGCTGAATTGCTTGATGAATCTACTGGAGTATTATCTGTAAAATCCTGCACACCCGAGTTCATGGTGTCATGTGCATTGTCCAAAGGCAGGCAAGCATATTTCACTAAAGTCGCAGGCCAATAAAAATCGGCCTACGACTCTTTGAAATAACTTAAATATCAGACATAGATTTAACGACCTTCGAGACAATACCGTATTCAATGGCCTCCTCTACAGTCATCCAGTAATCCTTGTCAGTATCTTCGGCAACTCTTTCAATAGGCTGGCCAGTTTCATCGGCAATCAATTTATTAATGCGGGCTCGCATTGCCACAATCTGCTCGGCCTGAATAGCAATATCAGTCGCGCGTCCCTGCGACCCACCGGAAGGTTGATGGACAAGGTAACGGGTATTCGGCAACGAAAAGCGGTTTTCTTTCTTGGCCGCCAAATAGATTGTAGTCGCCGCGCTAGCGACCCAACCAGTGCCAATCACTCGCACTACCGGCTTGATAAATTTAATCATGTCGTAAACCACGTCGCCCGACTCTACATGTCCCCCTGGGGAGCTGATGTAGATTGAAATTGGGTCATCGCTATCCGACGCTAGAGCAAGAAGGCGCTCGGTCGTGCTGCGAGCTAACTTGTCATTAATCTCACCGAAGATTGTAATTGAACGAGACTTAAAAAGTTTCTCATCCATAAACCCTGAATTTCCGGCTGCTTTGCCATCTTTGCTGTCTTTCTCTGGAAGATTGGTTTCCATTAACTACCTCTAAACTGATTGCTGAATTAAATTTATTTGTATTCTTACCAACTGAATTCTTACGCATTAAATCGTAACGTACTGAATCTGACTTGTAATTTCGAGCCTCGCCAAATCTACTGGGTATTTTCTAGCTCGGCAGCACAACTACTTTGATTGACTCTCAAATAAGCGATGATTTTCCAAGGATCGTCCGCTTCTGAAAAATTGGAACCAAAACCAACCATTCGAGTACCTTCTATACCGTTAACTATTGAGTCGAAGATTTCCTCGTCTGTCTCGCCATACTGCCATAAACAGTTAAACAAATTGGCGTCTTCACCGAAATCAACGGCCAACAGCTCCGACGTCAGCCCATGGCAAAAGTCTGCGCAAGAACCAGCATAAATCGCCTGGCCTCTGATTAAGGCATTATCATCAGCCATAAAACCCTGCACCAACGTTGGTTCAGATTCCTCCGCCGGGCCATCACAGCCCAACAACATTCCAAGAAAAACAAAGCCTAGAAAAAATTTCATTAAGCTCTCACAGAATCAGGCCATGTCAAACCACGCCTATACGTGTTCTTCACCTAACGGCTTAAACGTAATTAGCAGTTGCGGCAGAAGTGTCAACGAACCCACCAAAGCCACTAACATGGCTAAACTTGTCAGTAATCCGAATATAATTGTAGGTATAAAATTGGACAAAGCCAATATCGAAAAGCCTGCAACAATTGTCATTGAAGTGAAATACATGGCACGGCCGATGCTGTTATGGCAAAAGAACATCGTGTCACGGTAGTTACCGAATCGTGGAAACTCGCGCTTAAAGCGGTGCATGTAATGAATGGTATTGTCGACACCAATACCAACCGATATCGCAGCGATTGTTATCGTCATGATGTCTAAAGGTATGCCTAACCAGCCCATAATGCCAAGCACAAATGCTGCCGCGATTGCATTAGGGATGATACAGATGATGGCGATTTTCAGTGATCTAAACAAAAGCAAAAACATCAACATGATGGCAAGCATCACCACACCCAAGGTCAAAATCTGGGATTCATACAAACTTTGCAATACGTTGTTGTACAACACTAATATGCCGGTCACGTTGACTTGTTCATCAGTGAACCCAAACTCTCGCTCTATCCCTTTTTCGATTCTTTGCAGCAACTCATTTCGTTTCAGGTCTGGGTCCGATTCAATCACCCGAACATTGAAACGCAGCTGGTTCTCTTTGATTGAAACAAATGGCGTTAACACCGTGTCTTTAAGCGCATCAGGGATTCGCGAATACAGCACCGCCCAGAGTAAACCATCAATTGGATCGTAGCCGTTAAGCTTTTCCGCTAACTGGATAACCGCGCCAAAAGAAAGTACTTTACCAGTTTGAGGATCATTTTCGAGATACTCATGAATAGCTTTGACTTGATCCATTTTGGGGGCAGTAAACCAGTAAGCATCTGAGTCACTTGCGCCGCCAAAACCATCATCGAATCCATCGTCAAAACCGTCTCCAAAAGAATTGGCTTCCTCTGGAAGGTCGACTATTAAATCAAATGATAAGGTGCCACCTAACTTTTCATCGAGCAGTGACATGCCTTGGAATATTTCTGTTTTTTCTCGAAAGTAGTCGATAAAACTGTTCTCAACTTGGAGACGCGCCAAGCCAATGACGCTTAATAAAAGGACCACTGCGTAAAGGTAAAGCACTTTGTCCTTGAGTTTGTCGGTAATCGTCGCTAGCGTCGAGGTCAAGTTCAAGCGCATGTCTGATGACAACTTGGTTTGATCGACAGGTAGCAGGGTCAAAATTGCAGGGAACAAAAAGAATACCACTGTCAGCGCGGCTAGAACCCCCATAACCATCATCCAACCAAATGAGATGATGGGTGAGATGCCGCTGACGATAAGCGAGCCGAAAGCAACGGCCGTGGTTAGCCCGGTATACAGACAAGGCTTAAACATACTCAGGACAGCGTGCTGCAGCAATTTTTCATGGCTGCTAAAATGGCGAGTCGCCCGCAGTTCCCGATAGCGAACGGTAAGATGAACCGTTAACGAAATCGTTATAATTAACAGAAGTGAAATGAAGTTGGAGGACACCACCGTCACTCGCCAATCCATCAAACCCAAAACCCCGACCATCACCGTGCCGGCCACCGCGCAGCAAACCAATGGTAGCGCTACCCAGCGTACTTTCCTGAAAATAAGACCAAGGGCAACAATAATAAAACCCAAAACGCCAAAGCTAAAGGAACTGAGATCATCTCGGACAAAGGTGACCAAATCGTCAGCGATCATCGGAGCTCCGCCGAGGAAGATCTGGGCATCACTGCGGTAGTTTACTAATATACTGCGAATCTGAGCGATAGCGTCGGTTTGTCGTTCGGAGGTAGTAATTGTGTATTGGGCATACTCGGCTTCTATGTCAGCCAGCACCTGTGATTCTTCGGCAGTAAGAGTACCGCCGGTCTCTTTGCTACGGAGTTCGCTTCGCTGATCCACCAAATCTCGACCCCGTTGATCGATTTCAAAGCTGACAAGCATGCCGGCGGTTTCGCCGTCAGGGCTTACCACCGCATTGCGAAATACTGGGCTGTTTACTAGCTCTTCACGGGCGACATCAAGATCAATCTCGGCATCATTCAGAGTTAAGTAATCTTCAGAAATACCAGTTAGTGGCGTATCGAGAAAAACAGGTACATTCAGAATACTGTCGACACCGCTTACTCGATCAATTTTTAGCAATTCCTGGCGCAGACTTTCCATTCGCTCCAATGTAGGCCGGGAGAACAGCGTTGCATTCAGTGGCGTGTAGGCAATAATTACCGATTCACTGATGCCGTAGATGGCGTTTATTTCACGAGAATATTCTAGATCCTTGTCACCTTCCAACATCAAAGAATCAGCAGAGGCGTCAAGGCGAAAGTACTGAACGTAATAGCCAAATCCAGCGGCGGTAATTAGGACCAACGCAATGACTAACAATGGTCTACGAAAGACGAGCTCGATATAGAGGGCGGTTATCCTGGCAAGCATAAAAATCCTAATAACTTGTACGGCAGCCACAATAACTTACTCAAGTGACTTGGCACTAACGGTGTTGCGTTACTATACGCTGATCAGACTGACATTTCGATATTGGTATGACAGGGTTATTCAACCTTTCAACCTCCAAAAATTGAACTTATCTGTCAGTCAGCGGTTAGTGTAGAGCGCAACGTTCTTCTGGCATTCCTTAATGATCATAAAGCCAAGTGACTAGATTCCTTGTTTGGGCAAAATAAGTTGTTCAAATATCCGCCACAATCTGCCGAAATATACAAAAACAGTTCCTATTTCTTAAGACTAGCCGGCTAAATAGACCACACAATTTACAACTTTAACCGTTGCAGTAATTAGTAACTGATGATTTGTCGTGTTTAACCCATGCTAAACCACTGTTTTATATAGCTATTACTCGAATCCAAAGGACCCAAGAAGCACAAAAATGGCATTTAAGGGTCAGTTCTATAGACTGCAACTTTCTGTGATTTTAAAGCGAGTCCTATGGGATAGCCGAAGCTTAGTTGCTACCATTAGAATCTGTTAGTTTAATAAAAAAGCTAGTCTGATCTGAGTCGATTTCAGTTAAACGGCATAACATTGATTTATTAAACTTCCAGCGAGGACCTTATCAGAGTGCCAGCTCTAAAGTTGATCCTCCGGCCTGAGCCTGCGACCCTGTGCCGCAGCAAATGGCATTGAATTACAACACAAAAGCCTTATATTAACGTTATCAGTTTTGTGCACATCCAGTGACCAAGGCATAGGCCTAGAAAGGAGCAGTTAAGATGGAATTGTTGAGCAAGTTACTTATTTCTTCTGTAGCAATGGGTATCGTCGCTATGGGAATAGCCGCCCCAGCCTTTGCAGAAGATGATTGGCTACGTTCTGTCCCC
>MDTF01001510.1_pt1 | contig 21717 bp, 15 predicted proteins | sample 811191 | NCBI WGS metagenome assembly MDTF01 (sample SAMN05326649, study PRJNA326480) | marine metagenome | isolation source: seawater | place: Southern Ocean | collected 2011
AGCATAAGGAGATAAATTTTTATCATTTCCATTATTTCCTATTGTTGCAGATGTGGCAGAATAAATAAGTTTAATTTTATTGGTAAGACAAAAACTAAATACTTCATGGGAACCTATTGTATTAGAATTTATGCATTCGCTCATCTTTAAGAAGCTTTGATATATTCTTGCAAATTCTCCAAAATGAAAAATAGATTTAATCTGTTTTTTATATCGATTTAAAACTTTAGAAATATCTTTCGTATGGGATTTTATATATTTAATTCTTTTATCATTAAGTTGGTTTTCTGTTTTGCCCGTTGAATAATTATCTATACTGATTATGTCATAGTTTGTTTTTTTAATTAAATATTCAATTAAATTAGAACCAACAAATCCTGCACCACCGGTTACTACAATATAATTTTTCATAAATGATATTAAGTGAGTATTATAGTTATTCATTTTAGGAAACAATTATATTATTTTTATTTTTTGCTATTTGTGAAAAAATTAGTATCAATTTAACAAAGCATGCTAAATATATTAATAGCCAGTATTATTTCATCCATTATGATATTAAGTGCGGGCATCTTATTTCAATATTTATTTTTAGGGGATAAAAAAAATTATATTAAATTTTATGAGTCTGGAATTTTTGGAATAATCTTCTTAAGTTTTTTTTCTTTATTTGTAAATTTCTTTTTTCCAATAAATAAGATGGTTGGAACATTTACTTTATTGATTGCAGTATTTTATTTTATAATTATTTTTTTAAATTCAGAAAAAAAAAGAGAGCTATTAATAATTATTTCTTCTACAGCATTAATATCATTTATCATGGTAGTTTTTGCTAATATTAATAGACCAGATGCAGGGCTTTATCACCTTCCCTACGTTAGCTTAATTAATGAAACTAAAATAGTTTTTGGATCGGTTAATATTCATGCTCGATTTGGTCATATTTCTATATTGCAATACTTGTCAGCAATATTTAATAATTATTTTTTTATCATCGAATTTATTACGTTGCCATTGGCCTCTATTTTTTCATTTTTTTTATATTTTTTGTTTAATAGATTTCTTTCATCAAAAAATAATTTAGAGAGAAAAATCACTTTAGTTTATTTTCTGATAATTATTTTTTCTATATATGCTTTTAATAGGTACAGTAACTATGGAAATGATATCCCAGCTCATATCTATTTTTTCATATTACTAATATTTTTTATGGAAATTAAGGATATTAAAATCATTAAAAAAAATCAGTTTTTTAAAATTTTATTTGTTTTTATCTTTTTGGTAACAATGAAATTTTATATGATTTTAGCTTCTTTACTAGTTTTTCTAATATTTTTTTATCAAAAGATAAAAAAAGAACTTGTTTTGAACAAAAGTTTTTTTCTTTTTCTTTTTTTTGTTTTTTTATGGTTGAGTAAAAATATAATATCTAGTGGTTGTTTATTTTATCCTATTACCCAAACTTGTTTTAATAGCTTTAAACATTTTGATAAAAAGACCGAAATAATAGCAAACGAAGGAGAGGCGTGGGCAAAGGCAGTAGTTGCTACAAAAGTTAAATATAAATCACATAAGGAATATAATTCAGACTTTATGTGGCTATCAACATGGAAGACAACTCATTTAAAAAAAATAGAAGAAAAAATTACACCCTTTATTATTTTTTTAACTATTTTATTATTATTAAATATTTATAAAAAATCATATAGTAGTAATATAAAAAATATAGATGCACACTATTATAAGAAAATTTTTATAATAGTTTTATTTAACTTATTTTGTATATTTATTTGGTTTGTTAAGTTTCCATTATACAGGTTTGGTATGTCTTTCTTGAATGCATTCCTGATATTTACCTTTGTGTATTTCTTCGATATTAAAAATAATATTTACAACCACAAATTTTTTAAAAAAGTTATGACCATATTTTTAATTCTTGGTTTTATTGGATTTTTTGGCAAAAATTTGTACAGAATTCATTACAAAAATAATCAAGATTACAATAATGCTCCTTGGCCTCGAATATATACTTTAGATGATACTAAAAAAAATATTAGTCCTATCTTTAAGAAAGTTATTAATTTTAATGATCAGACGATGTTCTATTATAGTTCTGGCAAAGAGTGCATGTATAGTCCATCACCATGTTCTAACTATCAGAATCAGAATCTTTTTATGGATTTAATTTACGGCTATAAATTTTATTATAAAAAATAATTTTAATTAAAAAATCTATATCTAAATATGCAATATAAGGCCTTGAAAGCATCAGATAAGGTAATTTTTTTACCCTCTTCATACGATCTTCCTCTATAAGATATTGGAACTTCGTAAAATACAAATTTCTGCTTGGCCAGTTTTACTGTTATTTCAGGTTCAATGCCAAATGAGTTTTCTCTGAGAGTAATCGACTTAATAACATCTCTCTTGAACAATTTATATCCCGTTTCCATATCCGTCATATTAAGATTAGTAACTATATTTGTTGTGATAGTTAAAAGTTTATTAGCAACATAGTGCCAAAAAAAGTGAAGCCTGACATAATCGCCTCCTAAAAATCTTGAACCATAAACAACGTCTGCGTCTGCTTCTATAAATGGTCTAATTAATTTACTATATTCAGATGGATCGTATTCTAAATCAGCATCTTGTATGAGTATAATATCACCTGTAGCTTTTTCAATGCCCTTACGTATGGCACTTCCCTTTCCTCTATTTTTTTCTTGGTAATAGGGTTTAATTAAATCATTTTTTTTTGCAATTCTTTCGATTATCTCTCGTGATTTGTCTACAGAACAATCATCAATTATAATAATTTCCTTATCAAGTGATTGAAATTTTAAAATCTTGTCAACGATTTTTTCAATTGTCTTTTCTTCATTGTAGCAGGGAATGATTACTGAAAGTATCATGTTAATTTTTTATGTTTATATAACTAAAAATGACTAGTAAAGCAATTAATACAAATTCACCATTATAATATCCTGCACCTCTTAATAATTGTATGACAATTATTGGTAAAAAAAATAACTTTTCCTCGATAGGGACCAATTTATTTAATGAATAAGTAAAAATATTGTATTACTACCTGTCTTTCTATAGCTAATTTACCACAAAAAAATATGCGCGGTAAAAAGAAAGAATATAAAGAATGGGTTATGTAAAATACTTTTATATATTTTTATTATCATTTTTATTATCTAATTCTGTTTTAATAAATAAGTAAAAACCCAAAGGATAAAAGGCAATTATATTGAGCCAATTATTGAAAAAGTTACCACTAGTGGTTAAGGGCCATAAAAATATAAAGAAATTTGCCAATAAACATATTTGTAAATTGTATAAATTATTTTTATCCTTTGCAGCAAAATTAAATAAGTTCATTAACAAAATTAGACTGACTGTTAAAAATAAGGAAAAAATAAATAAAAAACCAATAATTCCTGTTTCAGCTAATAATTGAAAATAGAAACTATGAGGATGTGTATTGCATGAGTTTTTATAAAAATATTGTTTTTTATTAGATCGCAGTGGCTTGATAATGGCAAAAGTATCGTTATTAACTAACTGAACATTTATATCTTTAGTTATACTTAAAATTTTACCTTCTTTATTAGAGCTAAAAAAATTCAACTTATCATCACCAATGAAATAATAAGAAAATAATACATCTCCAATATCAATAATATCACCTTCATTAATTAAAAATTCTTTAATTTCAAAGTTTCGAATTTCTGTCCAGGGTAAGGCAGCTTGAATTATAGTGTTATCTGTAACTTGAAGCTGTGGATAATATGAGACATATTTATCATTTGAGCATAAGTATCTGTATGATTTTGGTCCCAATCCAATAACAGGTTTTTCCTTAAACATCTTTAGAGATGTTTTAAACATTGGCATATAATAACTTAAAAAACCTCCATTTTGAGAGTTTCCAAATAAATGATTTTTTAACTGCAGACCATATCTGTCTATAAGAATTGGATTAAAAATTGCAAGAAGGATGGTGGCGAGAATGAAGAATGATACACCAGCTATCTTGATTTTAATACTGACACTAACTAATAAAGCAATTATTACTAAGAATATAATTAGTAAAAATAATGCAGAACGTTCACCAGTTAAAAATATCAACATTATAGTTGAAAAAATTAACAATAAATTTAAATTGAAAAAGTATTTAATTTCTTTTTTTAGATACAAAGTTAAACCAATCAATAAGGGTAAAATTCTTACTAGAAAGCTACCGAGAATTAAATTAGTATTAAAAAAACCAGATATTCTATCAGCTCTGTATTTGGGAAAACCTAAGATGTTTTTTTCAAAGATAAATTGTATATAACCATCAACTACGACAACCAGTGTCGTCAAAGATAATGTTAAGTATAAATATTTTAATTTATCTTGATTTTTTTTAATAATACTAAATGCAGCAAATGAGAATATAATAAACCTCAAATAAAAAAAGACATTAATAGCTGACTCTGAAAAAATATCAGAATTAATTAAAGAAAATATTAAAAATATATAAAAGGAAAAGAAGAAAAAAAATATCTTATCTTTAAATATCATGAAATTTTTATTTTTTCTAATATCGTATAAAAAAATTAGAGATACCAAATTCATTAAAATTTCAGCTACAAATGGACCCGCAACTAATCCTAAGGGCAAAAGAGATAATAAAGCAAATGAGAGATTATTAAAATAAAAATTTTTCATATTTGATTTTGCAAAAGATAACTCAAGTATTTTTTAACAATTGTTTTATTCTGTTAATTATTTTAAAAACAAAGAAGTATATTATTTTAGGATAATTATGTTTTATACCCAAAATACTTAATATTGTCAGGTTTTGTTTTAATATATTCTTAAAGTTTTTATTTGAAGCTCCACCATATCTCATAACAACTAATATTTTATTTAAATATTTTGATTTGATCTTTTTTTTTTCAAGAAATCTATACATCAGCTCTATATCAGCGGGATTACCTAAATTGTTCTTGTACAATCCGTGCTCTGAGTAAATCTTACTTTTTACAAAAAAACTAGGATGTGGAGGACTCCAGCCTTTTAAGAACTGTCCAGTTTGAAAATCACTTGACTTCCAGTATCTAAGAATATCTTCAACATTAGATTTTTTGACATAAATTAAGTCACCAAAAACAATATCTACTTGATATTTTAAAAAATAACTAACCACTGAAGAAAGGGTATTTTTATCATTATAAAAATCATCTGAGTGTAAAATTGAGACTATATCTCCATTAGAAACTTTGATGCCTTTATTGATTGCATCATAAATTCCGTCATCTTTTCCTGAGATTATTTTAGTTTTATGGCAATCATTTTTTTTTACAATATCAATGGTTTTATCGGAAGATTGGTTGTCAATTATAATATGCTCCCAATTCTCAAATTTTTGATCACAAATTGATTTTAAGTTATTAAGAATAGTAGCTTCACTGTTAAACGTTGGGGTTATTATTGTAATTAATGGTTTATTATTCAATTTAAATCAACTTTATTTTATAAATTTTGACCGGATCAAATTTTGCATTGGCATTTCAAAAAATTTGTAAACATACTTAGACAAAAAAAGCGTACTAAGCATAAAAAATAAAAATAAACCATAACTATCAATATTAATATCATAATTTAATTTTTGAAGAAGTATCATTAAGATTAACTGAATAGGAAAGTGTATCAAATAACTACTATAAGTTAAATTTCCTAAGAAAATCCAAATTTTATAATGATAGGTAAAGAGTTTATTTATTAAGACAAAGAAGTACACCAAGGAAATTACAAAAAAATGAGTAAATGATTTTGAGTAAGAAAAATCTATCTTCCATGTAGTTATTAAACAAACCAGCATAAATAAACCTAAGATATAAAATGTGTAATTTTTTAAAAATTGGTTACTAGTGATTTTATTCATATGATATTTCGAAATAGTTATAAGCCCACCAATAAAAAAATAAAATAAAGCGTGTGCTATACTTCCGTCTGTTGGTGAAAGTACAAGAAAAATTATGAATAGTACTATAAAAAATAAGTAAGCTGAAAATATTCTAAATCTAAAAAATGCAATAAAGAAAATTATATATACAATTATTTCAACAGATACAGACCAAATTGGTCCATTAAAGCTGAACCTATCTTCAATGCCCCACCCACTAGCAAAAAAAATGTTTAGAATAAAATGTTTAAAATCATAAATATATGTGAATGCGAAACCATTTATCTTTTCAAAATATAATTGCAAAAATAAAACAATTATTAATGTCACAAAGTGCAATGGATATAACCTAGAAAGTCTTGAAATAGAGAAGTTTAGAAATGTAACTTTTCTGCTTTGGATTTTTTCGAGATAATTAAAAAAAAATACAAATCCACTTATGCACCAAAATATATTTACACCTACTGAACCATGTTCATAAAAAATTCCCAGAAATGAATAAAAGGGCTGAACGCTTCTATCAAACGGAATGAGTGAAAAATGCTGAAAATGCCAAACCAAAATAGAAAATGATGAAAAAAATCTTAAAAACTCAATACCTACCAATCTATCTTTTTTAATAGCTGTTGTTTTTAAAGGAATCATAATTATTTTGTCAGAAAAAATAGGTATCCATTTAATCTTTTGGGATTATATTTGTCTTTTCTACTATTCACACAAATTTCTTTAAAATCAAAACACTGCCAATTTTGAGTATAAAAAAAATCAATTTTATTAAATGTAGCAAACTTTTTTATCTTCGAATAGTTAAAATTTTTTTGGTTCTGTATGATTAAGTTATTCAATTGAAATCCTTTCTTATTATCAAAAACTATCAAACAAATTAACACAAGAAAGATAGCTTTTAATCCTCTCTTGTCTAATATCCTTCCAAATATTGAATGGTGATAAGAAACTATAAACAAAAAACAAGGTATGGAAATTAACGTACCCCATCCGAATCTTATTTCTGGAGCTTGAAACCAAAGTAGCAAATTACAAATCAATATAAAAAAAATTAAACAATAAATTTTATTTTTATTCTCAAAGTTTTTAGATTCTTTAAAAAATGACTTATTAATTACGATTAATAAACTAGATATGATTATTATAAATGTACAAATTAATAACAAAGAATTATTTAAAAAGTAATCATTAAACCAGGGTTTAAGCCAACCAAAACTATCTAGAGTATGATCAAATTCATGATATCTAGCTCTATCTCTTGTATCTCTTGCGTAGCTTTTTACTATTTTTCCATAAATATTAATATCTTCTAAATTTGATGACCAGCTTGTTGTGAAGCAAGTTTTAGATATTGGAAAAATGAGACACCCTGATGAGATAAAATTTTTTATGGACCATAGTGTGCCTGTAAAAATAATTGTTAAATTTAAATAATCACTGAAAAATTTTTTTATATCCTTCTTATAAAAAATGTAAATTGAAACTAAAAAAAACAATACTACACCTAAATAAGAAATTTTTGTAAACATGGTCATTGAAGTGCTTAATGCTACCAACCTAAAATTATCAATATTTTTTTTTTCTAAAAAGCTAAGAAATAAATAAAACGTTAAAAAGAAAAAAATCATACCCACTGTGTCAAGTTCTGGATTTCTTAGGTGATTTAAAATTATCCCATTTAAGTAAGGGTGTAGATAACTGTAAAAAATTAAAAAAGAAGAAATACTAAAGATTAATAGATAAGAAAAATTAACAAATCTTTTTTTACTTAATAAAACCTCTGAAAACAATATTGAAAAAGGTATAAAATTTATAATATAATTAGTGTTGAATGATCCATACTTAAAAGAGAATAACGCTAAAAAATTAAACCATATAGAATTTATTCCATATCTAATTTCTAAATTAGATAAACCAAAAACAACTTTTTCATTTTGGATCCATTTAATTATTTGCATATGGTACATTGGGGAGTCTACATTGTTTCCATTTCCATAACTTATAAAGGTTAATATAAATAGTATAAATATATGAATGTAAAAATTTATTTTTATTTTTTTTTTAACAAATTGAAATAAAAAAATTACAATTCCAATTGTAAAAATTATTAATGAAATATTTTTTGTAGGAGTAAAAAAATTACCTAAAACAGCAATAAATGATAAAAAAAGGGTTCCATACAATAAGTCAATATTTTCTATAATTATTTTTTCTCTAAATATAATTTTTTTGAAAAGATAGGAATAACCAGCGATAGATATTAAGATCAATAAGTTAATAAATGTAGATATTAACATTTAATATCAGTTTTTAATTCTTGTAGACTTGCCTTGTAAGATTCTTCTTCCCCGTTCACTGCTATTAGCAATTCTACACTCTATCATTTGTCTTGAGTTCACATACCTCATAAAGAAGCCCTCTTCAATTTGAACTTTAATAATTGCACTTTTTGCATTTTTTTCACCACACCTACTGTTATCAATGTGTTTAACTTCGATTGGATCTACAATTACAATCCAGGATAATAAGTTAAAAAAAACTATCAAATAAATAAAATTAAAATTTTTTAACTTAAACACTATGTAGAGTAATATAACTAAGAATAATTGTATGTACGAAAATTCAGCTGGTATCCACAAGAATATTAATAAATTTGCCACTATTAGTAAAAATAAAAAATTTATATTATCAATTTTTTGAATATTTTTAATTTTTTTTACAAAGTACCAAAGTATAATGAAAGAACTTAAGGTACCAATTGCAAAATAAGATTTATAAAAAAACCTTGCTAAAACTCCTATTAACCCTTGATCAGTAGGCCTTGCAGCTGTTAACCAATTTAGTGAAAGAGCATTTTCATACCAAATAGGTAAATAAAACATACCTGAGAATATAAAGGTTATTATAAAAATTTCTAATTTTTTTTTTATTGTATATGTTGAATTAAAGAAAAAAACGGAAATTAAAACAAATAAAATATAATTAATTCTTACGCCTACTGAAAAAGCAAAAAACATAATTGCTAATTCATTTTTTTTCCTACTAAAAAAATATAATCCTAGTGAGAAAAAAAAAAAAGACCAAGAATAATCAACTGGCTCCAAGTTGTCAAAAAATAATATTGGACTTGTTAATGTAAGTAAAAAAAATATATTTATATTTTTAATTTCTTTTTTAATCTCTAATGAAAGAAAAAAAAAGTAAAGTCCAATAATTAAAAATATAAAAGTGAATAGATTTGCTGCCCAACTTCCAAAAAAATAAGCAAGAAAACCTATACCCATCTCTGCTACTGGAAAGCTGGTGAATCTTGAAGTGGCAAATTGTCCAGCTCCTAATCTTTGTTCGAAGACATACATCATCGGCAATGTATCTTCATCTGATCCATACCCACCCGTAAAACAAAAATATAACCCTAATAAAATAATTGTTATTATGACAGTATTAATAAGATTTTTTGAAATCATCATACGTTTCAACTATTCCTTCTTCATAAGTATAAGATGATTTCCATCCATACTTTTTTGCTAAATTAACATCTAATATTTTTCTAGGCGTGCCATCCAAACCTTTTTTATCAAATTCTATTTTAATATTAGATTTTAATATTTTAGAAACTTTCAAGGCATGTTGTTTAATAGACATTTCTTTTCCCGTTCCTATATTTATTAAGTAATGTTTTGTTTTTTTATTTAAAAAATAAATAATAGCATCTGCTAAATCATTTACATAAATTAATTCTCTTTTTGCTCTTCCAGTACCCCACAATGTAATTTTTTTTTTATCTTTTAATTTTGCTTCATGGATTTTTCTAATAATTGCTGGAAGGAAATGTGATGTATTTAAGTTGTAATTGTCTCCTGGACCGTATGTATTTGTAGGCATCAAACACTTATAATTAGTGTTATACTGATAGTTATATGCCTCACATAACTTTACGCCAGCAATTTTTGCAATAGCATATGGTTCATTAGTTTTTTCAAGAAGTCCTGAAAGCAGATATTCCTCTTTTATTGGTTGTTTACAATTTCTTGGATATACACAGCTAGAACCTAGAAATATAAGATTTTTAACCTTACTTAAATATGATCCATGGATTAAATTATTTTGTATTGTTAAATTGTCATAAATAAATTTGGCTTTAAAATCATTGTTTGCCTTAATACCACCTACTACAGCTGCACAAATTACTACTGCTTTAGGTTTTTTCTTTTTTAAAAACTTAAACACAGCCGATTGATCAAGTAAATTTAAATTCTTCTTCTCAACAGTTAGAATATTACTGTAATTATATTCTTTTAACTTCCTTAATACAGCTGAGCCAACTAATCCATTATGACCTGCTACAAAGATTTTATCTATTTTTTTAAGCATTTTTTTTTAAATTTTCAAAGTCTGCTTTAACCATTTCACTGACTAGAGATTCAAATTTAACTTTTGGTTTCCATCCAAAAGCTTTATTAGCTTTTTTAGAGCTGCCTAGTAATAAATCAACCTCTGTAGGTCTAAAATATCTCTTATCACATTCTATAATACAATTTCCATTTTGATCATAAGCTTTTGATTTTATTCCACTACCCTTCCATTTAAGCTTCATGTCTAAATTTTTTGCAGCTAAATTAATAAAATCTTTAACACTGTGAGTTTCTCCTGTTGCAATTACATAATCGTCTGGTTTTTTTTGCTGAAGTATCAACCATTGTGCTTCGATAAAATCTATTGCATGACCCCAATCTCTTTTAGAGTCTAAATTTCCTAGTAATAATTTTTTTTGAAGACCAAGTTTTATTTTACTTAAACCAATTGTAATTTTTCTTGTGACAAATGTTTCTCCTCTTCTTGGACTCTCATGGTTAAACAGAATTCCATTACATGCAAAAATACCATATGCTTCTCTATAATTTATTGTCATATAATGTGAAAAAACTTTTGAAACAGCGTATGGACTTCTTGGATAAAAAATAGTTTTTTCTGTTTGAGGTATTTCTGCAACTTTACCAAACATTTCAGATGTGCCTGCTTGATAAAATTTTGTTTTTCTTTCTAATCCTAATGTTTTTATTGACTCTAATATTCTCAAACAACCAATTGCGTCTACATTAGCTGTATAATCAGGAATATTAAAAGAAACAGCTACATGTGATTGGGCGGCTAAATTATAAATTTCATGTGGTTTAACAGCATTGATAATTCCCTGTACCATCAAAGCATCAGTTATATCACCATAATGTAAATGAAAATTTTTTTTATTGATTTTTTCATTTTCAAAAATATGGTCTATTCTTTGTGTGTTAAATGAGGAAGATCTTCTCTTAACACCATGCACCTCATAATCTTTATTTATTAAAAATTCAGCTAAATAAGATCCATCTTGACCAGTAACACCAAAGATTAATGCTTTTTTTTTCATAACTTAATAATATATTTTTTTATATAAATGAACACTTAAATTTTATCAAATTAAATTCTTGGTTATTAGTTTCATTTATAAAACCTTGTAATTCTTTTCAAAAAAAATATCCAAATTAAAATAAAAGAATTAATTATATCAAAAGTTGTTATTTTTGAGTCTCCATTTTTTCTATATGGTAAAAGAATTGGAATTTCAAAAATACTGTATCTTTTTTCTTTTAAAATAAACATGCTTTCCCAGAAAAAAGAATAAGAATTACTTTTAGACATAAATATATGGTCTAGACTAATCTTTTTTAAATTATAACAACGAAATGCACCCGAAGAGTCATAAGAAACATTTAAAAGTATTAAATTTAAGAAAAATCTAATTTTAGTAAATACAATTCTTGAAAATGGCCAATCATCTAGTGACTTTGGGTCTAAAAATCTATTAGTATTGATTAAATCGTAATCGTTATAATATTTTTTTATCTCCTCTATATATCTTGGGTCATGAGTTCCATCAGCATCCATTGTTATAACTGCTTCATAATTTTTGTCATAGGCAAAGGCAATTCCATCCTTATGGGCAGACCCAATCCCCATTTTTTTTGGTCTCGAAATTAAAAAAATCTTATCACTTTTAATTTTTTGAATAAGATCACCAGTGCCATCCTCTGAATTGTCATCCACAATAAGGATATCACAATCTGGTTGTAGTTTTTTTATGTTATCAATTAATGGTAGAATATTAGGAAACTCATTATAAGTTGGTATAATAATTAGTGTTTTTTTCATATCACTGTTATCTTCGGTAATGGAAAAATAAACTTACATCCTTTGGCTCTAATTTTTTTTTCTCTTTTTAATATTTCATTCTTAAAATGCCAAGGAAGAACGAGGTAATAACTTGGCATCTTTTTTCTTGATATTTCTTCAGACACAATTTTAATATTTGTCCCTGGAGTAAACTTATTAAATTTTTTTGGATTTCGCTCAGCTATATAGGGTAAAGCTTTATTATCTATATTAAAATATTGTAATAATACATTACCTTTTGTTGACGCGCCATATCCATGTATAATTTTATTGTTTTTATTTATCTCTTGAATTTTAGAGTTTAGTTGATTTTTAATAATTAAAATTTTTTTATGAAATTTTTTGTAAGCCGACACCTCTGTTAATCTTAGTTTTTTTTCTAAAATCATTATTTTGTGTATTCTTTTTTTATTCACTTTAAATTTTGAATTTTTATGACAAATAAAATATTGAGAGCTTCCACCATTAATATCATTAAATTTATGATCAAAAACTTCTAAATTATGATTTTTAGCCATATTAAATATTACTGTTGACGAATAATATTCTAAATGTTCGTGGCATATTGTATCAAAAACATTATTTTTATAAATCGAATAAAGATCAGCATGCTCAAGAATAAAAATTCCATCTTTGTGAAGAATTTTTTGGACATCCTTTAAAAAAAGATTTGGTTTTGGTAAATCATAAAACATCGAAAGTGCAGTAATAATTTTAAATTTTTTATCTTTAAGAACTTTTGGAAGAATTTTTGATGAAAAAAAATTTGAAAAACTATAATTAATTTTTGAATAATGTTTTTTATATTTATTGATAAGCGGGTCTACTCCCACTGTAATAATAGATTTACCCTTATAAGATTTTAGTAATGTCGCATCATTACTTGCAATATCAAGTACAGCATCGCCTGAAATTAATTTCATTTTTTTACATGCTGTTTTAACAACTGACTGCACGTGTTCTGTCATTGTTTTGTTGATGCCAGTTCTGTAACCATAGTCTTTTCCATACAGGTAATTTCTATTAAAGTTTCTATCTAACTGGACTAGCTTACAACTTTTACACATTACCAATGTTAATTTTGCTTTAGGTATCATTTGAGATTTTGTGGGAAATTTTCCTGTGAAAGCTAAATTACCAAGGGTAAATAAAAAAACCAAGTTGGTATTATTACAGTTTCTACAATTTTTAATAATCATTACAATAATTAGATAATTAGATAATTCATTTTTTATAATCTACTTTTTTAAAAATTAGTAATTAAAACTTTAAAATTTTGAAAAATTTTAAATGAGGAAAAAGTTGGGTGTAAAGACCAGAGTATTAAAAGTGATTGTACCGATATTATAGTCAAAAACCCCAATTTTTTAACATTTTGTTGAGATGATATTATAACTATATAAATCATAAGAGGTAAACCAATAGAAATTAGTCTTATAATATTTTTTCCAGTCCAATCCGGTCCACCTAAAACTGGTTGAGCAACAATAATTAAAATTGAAATTAAACAGATTATAAATTTTTCACTATAGAAATTTTTAAATTTATCAAATTTTCTTATTAGTAAAAAAAATAAAATAGGCAATATGCTTATTAATGGTAATAATAAAAATGTTGTGAATTTGTAAATATTAAAATTATTTACAATGTAGATAAATATGCCAAAAAAAGCCTCTTTAGGAAAATAAGGAAAATTATCACCACCCTTTATATAACTAATTAAATTGAAGCTTGAATTTTCAATTAAGATATTAACATAAATTCCTGTTAAAAATTTAAGAAAAAAGTAAAAAATTAGATAAAGAGCAATATCTTTAATTGAAAAAAAAGATTTACTTTTAAAAAATATTTTTGAGATAATAATAGCTATTAAAAAAGCTATACCAGTTTGTCTTGAAATTAACCCCAAGATAATTGAAAAAAAAACTAATCTTTTATTATCTGTTTCCAAAGATAAGATTAAACAATAACAAGATAAGATAAATAAAAAATCATTAACCATAACTGGATATGTAAAAAAATATCTTAAAATATATGGGTTAAAAATTATTAAACCAAAAAAAAGAATGATATTTAAAGTGTTTAATTTTAAAATTTTGCTAATTTTAAATTTCAAAAAAATTAAAAAAGAGAAAATAAAGATAAAGAAAATATTATATACAGTGTTAATTTCAAGATTTGTCAATTGTTTTACAAATCCTAATAAATAAGGAATTAAAAATCTTTGTGCATGATGATAATTAATTAAATCTGCAGCACCAGGGAAATTATTTGAGATACTAATATAATATTGCCCACTAGTCGCAGCTCCTTTTGTATTTTTAAAATTAAAATCAGCAATATTTTCGTTAGACAAAATTATAAATACTAAAGAAAGTAAAATCCATACAAAAATTTTGATCTGTGAATTGGTAAACTTATTAATCATTGTTGATTTTAATTAACCTAAAAGTATAGGCATGTCCATTGTAAGATATTTGATTTTTGTAATTATTATTCAACTTAATATCTATAATTTTGTGCTTTCCACAGCTATCAAAAACTATAGATCTAAGTTCACAAAGTTTTACCAATGTATCTGTCATTTTTTTATCTCCATTTAATAAATTATTTTTTTCTAGTGAATAAAAATATAGAAAAAATGGATTACGTAATTTGTTAAGGTCAATTTTTAAGGACTCCAAATAACTCTTGTTATTTCTATTAATCCAAAGACTATTAGTTGCAGGAAATGAATCTAATTCTCTGGGATATTCTCTTGAATATAAATATGAATAAAATAAGTCCTTCGTCAAATAATCACCAAAAATGATATTTGAAACATCTATTTTTTCATTTACTATTAAAGAAACAAATAATTCTTTCACAATTTTATTATCTTTGTAATAAACGTTAAATATATCACTTTCATATTTATTTAAAAATTTTTTAGGATTTAGAGAATTGGCACTTATTATAGTAAAAATTACAAATAATATTAAAATAATCTTATTAATTACATTTTTTTTATTCTCCAGGAACATACAAAGTGAATCGATAAAAATTATAAAAACTATAATTAATTGATAATTAAAAATACGTATAGAGAATGTTGCTACTGGCAAGAATAAAAAGATTAATAAATTTGATACTAAAAAAAATTTGAAGATTATATTTTCAGTTTTATATAAAGAGAATCCTAGCAATATTATGCCAAAAATACCTAAGTTATAATAATAGTTTTGAATTAACTTAGGTACTGAATACTTGATTACTGAATATTCATAATTGAAGATAAATGATAATAAATTTTGCTTAGGGGAAATGATATATTCCTCACCTGAAAAAAAAGAATTTAAAAAATTGATATTATTAGGATTAAAATTTGTCCCAATCATAAGTGGCAAGATTATAAATATAAATGATATTATTAAAAAAAATATTTCTTTTTTTAAGTTATTTGAATTTTTATTTCTTAAAACTATTACAAAAAATAATGATAAAAAAATCAAAGGAACATTAAATTTATGACTGAAGCACGGTATTATGATAGTAAATATAATAAGCTTAAAATTAAAAAATTTTTTTTTTTTATACTGTGAGTCAATAAAGAAAATTCCAACTATTAAAAAAAATATACTGTAATTGTGTATTCCTAAAGGTGACCAATTAAAAAAAGAATAGCTAAAAATAAATAATAAATTGATTATCGTTATTAAAAAAATATTTTCAGTTATTCTTAATCTATATTTGTTGCAAAAGTAAAAACTAATTAGTACCGGCAACAAAGAGCTAAATATTATGGAACCAACGTTAAAAGATATAAAACCTGAACCCAACATGAGTGTAAAAATATAATTAATTATTGTTGGAACGATTGTATAAACTTCACCTGAATTGTTATAATATCTTCTTAATAATTGGTGCAAGAATGAATCTGTATCACCCATTAAATTTTGAATAAAATTTTTATCACCAATAGGTAATAAGTGACTTGATAGATTTAGATCACCAAACCACTTTATATAAAAAGCTGAGTCAATATTTGGAAAATAATTTAAAAAAAAATTTATTTTAACTGCAAAGGTTAAAATAAAACATATAATAATTGCAAACAATATGTGGTAGCTAAATATTAATCTGTTATTTTCTTGTTTAAGCATTCGGGGAATTCTTTATAATTAAAAATTTGTATATATACATCTCTTCTTTGATTTGGTGCCGCATTAAATGGGTTTCTTGCTGCATGATTATCTATTTTTTCACCTTTATGGATGATTTTACCAAGACAACCTTTAAATTTACTTTTATCACTTGCATACAATACATATTTAGGCTTTTCCTTCATCATTATTTTTTTCATTTCGGTTTGATTCTTTTTTTCACGAAAAGACGCCCAGGATATGAAATCACCAGGGACAATTTGGAATTTTGCAAAAGAAATAGATCGGTGGATGGATATTACTTTATCACTTTCATCTAATTTACTATTAGCCCACCTAAATAAAGAGTAACCGTTTGCAGTAAGATACATTACTTTATCTCTATTTTTACTTGATAAAGAGCCAATACTTAGCGTAAATACACTAAACCAAATTATAGCCATCACTCCAAAAATTTGAACGTAGGATACATAGTTTACAAACTTGTAGTTTTTAAAAACTTGATATTTGGATAATAAAATAATTAACCAAAAATATGGTTCAATAAAGAATCTTGCCGTGAATTGACCTTTTAAATAAACAATAAATGTAAACATAGCTATTAAATATAAAAAATATTTAATTTCTCTAATATTTTTATTAAAAATAAAAAGGATATATATGGATGTGAATCCTAGTGCATAAGTTATTTCACCTAACGATTTAGGTATAAAAAATAAAAAATAATTTTCATGTCGTTTAAAATTTGTTAAGTAAGTATTGAAATTTTCTAATCCAGGAAGATGAAGTGGAAGTGGTGTAAATAAATATTGTATGAAATTACCTCCAAACTCCATATATTTCCAATATATTACTGGGAGATAAAAGGCTATAAATCCAAATAATATTATTTTTAGTAAAATTAATATTTTTTTTTTTTTAAAAGCATCTATCAAAATTATAGAACCAATTAAAATTGAACTTAATAAAAAAGAAAATTTTCCATTTATAGCAGATATCAAAAATAAAATTGATATTAAGTATTTAAAAAATAACTCGGTGTGATTAAATTTTTTTTCCTCTAAATTAAATAAAAATAAACTCAATATAACAACATTACTGCAAGCAAAAAATAATTGAGGTTTAGGAGATGAGCACAAAAAAATTAATGCTGGTGAAGAGACTGCTAATAATAATATAAAATAATTATTTTTTCCTATTTTTTTACAAATCCCAATTAAACTTAATAAACCAGCAAGCTGCACTAGTGATCCAAATTGTTCTGCTCCAAAAAATAAACCTAATCCAATTAATATCTCTCCAGAGCCAGAAAGAAATGAATGTAAGTGGGTTAATGTATATGAAAAAGTGCCAGTTGTTATAATATTTTTTCCAATAAACATGTGATAACCAAGTGCATCACTCTGCGTAACTGGTGCTAAGCTTAATAAAAAATAACCGATCATTAACAATAAGAAGCAAGCTTTATTGAAATCAAAATAATTATTTTTATAAAAATTAAAATTTTTATAAAAATTTAAATTTTTTTTTAAAATATCAAAATTTGAGTAAATTCCTTTTAAACCAAATAAAAAAATAAAAATTGATAATGATTGAATTAATGTCCTTGAAAAAAAATCATAAATTAATATTGGAAATACAAATAATAAAAAAATATTAACTCCAAAGAAAATTTTTTGGTAATTTACATTTGATATTTTGGAAAAAATTGAATCAATAGTTTTAAATTTAAAAAACAAGGCTCCAAATTCATAAAAGCCAAAAATTAAAATTATTGAGAATATAATTCCAAAAAAGGGATATAATGAAACAAAATTATTGAAAAAATTATATAAAAAATCACCTGCCATAATGTGTTTAATTAATTTATTTGTTTGGTTTTACCAATTATAAGACCAAATAAATAAATAAGTAAAATAGTAATTAATATTGTACCAAATAATAGGTACGATTGATGTGGTAGATATCCAAAGTGAATAAATCTAAATGCTATAATTTGACCGATTAATGCTGAAAAAATCAAATTTTTATTTGAAAACCTGAAGGCAAAATACTCAATACTTGATGCAAAAATTGTTATTAAAAAAATAATGAAAAAAAGTAAATAATATGAGCCTGCATAGAAACTAACTGCAATTAGCCCTGGCAATGTGTTGCCTTTTACATTTGAGTAAAGTTGTTTTTTCTTCGTCTCTCTATAATTTTTAATGTTCTCTAGCCCAAATTTCATTTCATAAAAAGTGGGTGTTTCGGAGTTTGCCCTTTCATTGAAGGAATCTTTTAGTAAATCTAGATTTAATATTTCTTTTTTTGAAATAACAGACATGACTCCATCAATCCCAACCCATCGATTAATTAACAAATATGTAAACTCAGAATGATGGCTAGCTATCGTATTATATTTTTCTATTTTTTTTATTTGTCCATCGTCATCAGGAAGAGCTTTCTGAATCATTTCTTTTGCAAAGTCAGCTGATTTACCAACATAAAAATAATTTGACCTAATATAATTTACAGAAGCCACAGAAATATAAAAAAGCACAGAGATAGTAATTATGGATTTAAAATAACTACTTAATTTTTGATGATTGTTTATTTTTTTTGTAAATTTATAAATACCAAAAAGAATAGCAAATGCGTTAAATATCATCCCTCTACTTAACATTGAGAAGGCACTAAAAAAGATTTCAAAAAAGATTATTAATGACGATGTGAATAAAAATTTTTTAAGTATGTTAATTTCAAAGAAAATAATTATGCTAGATATAGAAGATAAACCAAATAATAATAACCACTTATATGTTCCACTAAAAATAAAGTTAAAATTTTCGACAGGTAATAATCCTTTTTGATAAATTTTTAAATAAAAATTAGAAGCAGCAATATATAAGAATAAAATTGTAAAAATTAGCCAAATTTTATTTCTATTTTTTATAAAAAAGTTATTTTTATTGAAATTAAAATATAGTTTTTGAGGATATCTAAACAAAAAAAACTCCCTAAAATACCCTCCCATAATAAAAGCAACAAGACCAATTGTAGAAATTATAAGCGTTTCATTAAAAGAATTGACTGAGTAATTAAACATACCAACACCTTCTCTAAACACACCATCAGTAAAAGATATTGTATTTGTGAACTTAAACCAAAAACCTAACCATAGTAATAGAGCAAAAAACGTCTCAAAAAACAATGCATTTTTTCTAAAAGAAAAATAAATTAAAAAATTAGAAACTATTGAAAAAACTACATAGATAATTTTGTTACCATTGTAGTTAATAAAACCATTATAAAACAAAAATAGTAATAAAATGATAATAGATATTTTTAATATAATAAAATACTTCTTTAAATTATCTTTTAATAAATGTGACATTTTAAATTAATATTTAAAATTGGTGGAATTTGCGAAATTTAATGAGTATGAAATCATGGCCATTATTGATGCTAGAAAAAAAGAAAATGAAACTGCAACTGTTCCTCCTGAGTAATACAATATGGGAATTAAAAAAGTAATTGATAATCCATAAATAATATCTCTTTTAAAAATATACATTCTTTCTTGCTCTGAAGTTTGAATCTTTTTGTGCCTTAGGTACATTGCGTAACTCATAAAATATGAACCAGTTAAAGAAATTGAAATTGTGAAGAAAACAAACTCAAAACCTATATAATTTATACTTTCTTGTAATAGTAACATGTAAACTGATAATGAAATTGCCACTAATAAAAAAAGAAACATTAAAGCAGATAGTTTTTTAAGTGTGTTTGAAATTTCAATTTTTTGTTTAATAAATGCAGGACCGATAACTGAGTTAAATAATGTTCCTGGAAAAGAACCTATAGAAAAACATGCAAAAAATATTCCTGCTAAGCTTTTATCAAAAATATAATAAATCATTATTCTCCAAGCAAAACTACTAATAATTATTGAGAAAGATGACGCGAAAGCTATTGTTTGGATATTTATCTTAATAATATTGTTTAGTGTTGCTTTTGTATTTCCAAGAAAATAAAATAGAATATCCTTAAGTAGGTATGCAACTATCGCTAAGCTATATCCACCCAATAAATATTCTAAAAATACTAGCTTGTTTACAAGTAGGATAATTGCAGTACAAAAAATTGTAAATATATTAATAAAAAGGAATATATTAAATTTTTTATAGGTTTTATTAACTTCGAATTGCACTAATTTCATTTCATTCACCCATTGAGACATAATTAAAGCTGATGATAAAAAAATTAAGTTTTGATTTTCAAATGTTAAATATTTAGTAGAAACAAAATAAAATATTATTAAGGAGCATATTGAGAAGAAAAACCTATAAATTAATGAATAGTTTGCATAGTTAGTTTTTTGCTCTGAAACAACTATACTCCTCATATTACTTGAAAAGATTTGTGTGATAGTAATCCAAAAACTAATAACCAGTCCAAGTTCACCTGCTATAGAGTAGTTGCCAAGAATAACTAAGGATACGACCAGCAATGATGCAAACATTAAATTAAATGTATAAGCACTGGAAATTAATAAAAAATTAAGATTCTTTTTTAATACAGAGGCAAAGGGAAGTTGCACTTCCTCTGTATCTGAATCTATAAAAGGTTTCTCTTCAAAAGAAGGATTGTCTATTTCAGTTGCTATATCTTGATACATATCTTCGTACTTTAGTGAGATAGTTTTAATTGAAGTTTTGTCTATTACACTAGATATAACTAATTTTTCTTTTGCCTCTCTTTGCTCTAATGACCAACTTGACACTTCAATAATCTTTTCTGCTATTTGACTGGTTGTAAGATTTGTAAAAATTATAGAGTCACCAAAATCATTAATTTCTATGTCCTTATTAACTAAACTTGGTAAACCGTATAAGCAAGACTCCAGTATAGACAAACTTAGAACTTCAGACTTAGAAATTAAAATATTTAACCAAGCCTCCTTCATTATCTTTTGCTTTTCTTCACCAAAAATTGGCTCCATTATTTTAATTTGTGAATAATTTTTAATTAACTTATTCAATTCTTTAAAATAATTTTCATCATCTCTAATTCCATAAAGTTCAAGCGACCAATCATTTGTAAGATTAGCTTTTATAAATGATTCAATAACTAAATGTAAGTTTTTGTGTGGATGAATTCTGCCAAAGTAAACTATTTTTTTTTTCTTGATAGTTTGTTTAATGTCTTTAAATGAGAAAGGTATAGGATTTGATATCTCGGTGATTTTAGAATTTGGAAAGTATTTTTTTATTGCAGTAGTTTCTTGACCAGTAATTGATACAAATCTCACATTATTTCCAAGAATATTTTTTAAAAATAATAAACCAATTTGTTTAAAAATATATTTAATCCATCCTGCACTTTTTACAGCTTCATCCAGAAGCATGCCATGGG
>MDTF01016564.1_pt1 | contig 21702 bp, 20 predicted proteins | sample 811191 | NCBI WGS metagenome assembly MDTF01 (sample SAMN05326649, study PRJNA326480) | marine metagenome | isolation source: seawater | place: Southern Ocean | collected 2011
AAATCCTGCAGATTTATTGGAGTTTTTATTTACAAATTCATCGATCATATGATTTATAATTCTTCCATCAATATCACTATTTGATTTTGTGAAGATAATATTTGTATCTTTTAATCCCTTGATGGCATTAAGTAGTTCTTGAAACTGTTTTTTTGCTGTTTTGTATTCTAGAGTTACAGGATGGAATGTTACTAATATATTTTTTTCATTTAATTTTAAATTAATCGATTTTTCAAATTCATTTTTATCTAAAAGTTTCAATCTTTTTATATTTTCAATTCCCATACCCCCCACATTAAAAACTCTCCTAGGTTCTTCACCTAACTGAATAACTCTATTTTTGTATTCTTTTGTGGCAGTAAAATGCAAATGAGCCATTTTTGAAATGCAATGACGAATGCTATCATCCCATGATCCTTCAGTTATTTCTCCACCATGAATATGAGCTATTGGTATTTTTGCAATCATGGCAGAAGTAGTAGAACTTAAAATCTCATATCTATCACCTAAAACTATTACAATATCTGGTTTTAATTCATTGTAAGCTTTTGAAAAGCATGTCTGAGCTATACTCATAGACTTTGAAATACCTTCACTAGTATCAGAAGATAAGCGTATATCTATTTTTTTATTAATTTTAAAATCTTTTTCTATTTCTTTATAAGTTAAACCAAACTCTGCACTTAAATGCATTCCTGTAGCAATGAGTTGAAGTTTAAGATTTTTGTCAACTTTAATTTCTTTTATTAACCAATACAATAATCCATAATCTGCACGTGAGCCGGTCACTATACATATTTTTCTTTTACTCATATTAATTCATCTTCTTTGTAATCTTTTTTTGCTCTAGTATTTATAATTTCATCCCACTTCATTGGACTTACACCTCCGCCTGGTCTTTTTGTTGTAAGATTGTTTTCTTTTAAAATGTCACCTTTTTTAATTTTAGTTTTTGCAACAATTGACTTTCTAACAATCTGTATATTGGGTAGCTCACTTTTAGAGGGTTTTTTGATACAATTACCAAGGGCTAACTCTATATTTCTAATGGCTGTGACCATCTCTTTTAATTCGTCTGGCTCTAGACTGGCTTTATGATCTGGTCCCTCCATATTACAATCTAAAGTGAAATGTTTTTCTATGCAACTTGCACCCATTGCAACAGCAGCTATATCAACCTCTATTCCTAATGTGTGATCACTATATCCAAAGTCTATATTTAATTTTTTGCCCATAGCAACCATTGCTCTTAAATTTACGTCTTCCATTGGAGTTGGATATTCAGTATTAGCATGCAAAACTGTGATATTATTTTTTTTAGTACCCGCATAAACTAAAATATCTAAAGCATTCTTAACTTCATCCATATTTGACATTCCAGTTGAGAGAATTATTTTTTTATCTAATTTACCTATATGCTTTAGGTATGGAAGGTTTATAATCTCACCACTTGGTATTTTAAATATTTCTAAACCCAAATCTTTTAACAACTCTATACTTTCGTGATCAAAAGGAGATGATAAAAATTTTATATTTTTATTTTTACTATAATTAATTAACTCAAGATGCATTTCTTTATTTAATTCAAGTTTTTTAAGCATGTCAAATTGTGATTCATTTTGGCTTGCTAAACTTTTTTGATAATTTGCTTTTTCTAAATTCTTAGTTACTAAGTTTATTGCTTTAAATGTTTGAAATTTTACTGCATCAGCTCCAGAATTGGCAGCTACATCGATTAATTTTTTTGCTAAATTAATTGATCCATTATGGTTAACCCCTGCTTCAGCTATAATAAATACTTTCCTATACTTCAAATTTATCTCCAATTTTTATCTTTCCATCAAATTCAAATTCCGAAACTTTTACAAAACTATCTTTGGTTTTTACCATAAAATTATAATTCGTCTTATTTATTACAGTGCCCACAATAGATTTATAATTTGGAGCATCATCTATCAACTCAACTTTATTAATTTTTATCTCTTTTTTATCAATAAAAGTTCTTGCACATGGTCCTGGTTTGCAAATAGCTCTCACAAAATTAAATACTTCTCTACTTGTTTGGTTCCAATTTAAAATTTCGTCTCCTTTTTTTCTTTTAAAGCAGTAAGAGCTCTCTTTGTGTAATTTATTTTGTTTGTAAGCCTTAACATTTCCCTTTTTAAACAGTAAGACAGCATCATAGAGAATATTTGCACATTCTACATAAGCTTTTTCAAGTAATGTTTTGTAATTATCTTGATTTGTAATTTGAAAACTTTTTTGTAAGATAATATCTCCTGTATCTATTCCTTTATCAATAAAATGAACGGTTATGCCAAAATCTTTTTCATCATTAATTAAAACCCAATTTAAAATATTTCTTCCTCTATAAAATGGTAATTTTCCCGCATGACAATTTATAGGTTTATACTTTGTCAAATTTATAATTTTTGATTTAAATATTTGATTAAAAGACATCGAAATAAATAAATCACATTTATATTTTATGATAATGGAAATAAACTCATCTGAATTAACATCTTTATGCTTAAAGTAATCAATACTATTAAGTTTTGCATACTTTTTAAGAGTTTCATCTTTGCTGTCATATCTTGCACATATAAAAGATATTTTAATTTCAGGATCTTTTATTAATTTATTAAATGTTTTGTGGGCCCAAGGTCCATCTCCAAAATAACCAATATTTAAACTCATTTAAATTGTTACTGAACTTGGTAAATTAACTAGTCGATCATTTAACCACTTCGAATTTTTTAAATCAGTATGTTGTGCATCTTTAAACATTGGCAGCTTATTCATTGGCGTCCAAATGGGCCTAGTCATAATACCCTTTGAATTTGTTTCTGTCAAAAATTGGTCTCTTTGGGTCTTATCTTTTAAAATAATGGAATTTAGCCAATAATTTGATTTACAATTTTTTGGTTCTTTAAAGAATTTGTAATCAGTACTTTTAAAAAAGTCTTCATACTTATTTGCTAAATTACGTTTATTAACAATAAAATAATTCAACTTTTCTAACTGTGCTACTAATAAAGCTGCATTTATATTTGGCATACGGTAATTGTAGCCAATCATGTCATGATTAAGATCCCATTTATGAGGAACTTTAGCCGTTGTTGTTAAATGTTTTGCTTTTTTTTTAAGAGTTATGTCGTTTGTAATAATGCAACCTCCTCCACCTGCTGTAACAATTTTATTACCATTGAAACTTATTACTCCTAATTTACCAAAAGTTCCTGTATGTTTATTTTTATAAAAGCTACCTAAACTTTCTGCGGCATCTTCAATTAGAAATATATGATATTTTTTAAGTATCTTTTTTATTTCATCAATTCGACAAGAGTGGCCGTAAGAGTGCATTGGCACACATGCTTTAATTATTTTTTTTGTTTTCTTGTTTATGCATTTTTGATTTTTAATAATTGTATTTTTTTCAAGAAAAGATTTCAAAGCAGATGGTGATAAACCCATAGTATCTTTATCAACATCAATAAATAAAGGCTTTGCATTGCAATAACTAATAGCATTACAAGAAGCAACAAAATTTAATGGCTGGGTAATAACTTCATGATTTGGTTCTACTCCAGCTAATATTAACGAAACATGAATAGCTGAGGTACCACTGCTTGTAGCAATAGCATATTTTGCTCCAGTGTATTTTGCAATTTTTTTCTCAAATTTATTAACAAATTTTCCAACTGATGAAACAAAAGCTGTATCAATACACTGATTTAAGTATTTTTTTTCATTTCCAACAAATTTTGGCTTGTGCAAAGGTATATTTTTGTTTGTGACATATATTTCTCTTACAAAATCAATAAATTCGTTAAACATTATAAATTTCAGATTTATACATTTTCAAATTTTCAGGTTTTGTTATCCAGTTAATAGTTTTTTTTAATCCATTTCGGATATTTATCTTGGGCTTATAACTTACCAGTTCTTTAATTTTTTTATTATCACAGCAAAGCCTAAATACTTCTGAATTTTTAGGTCGTTTTCTCTGTTTATCATTACTTAAAGTAGCATCACTAGACATTAGCTCTTTGATTAAATCAAAAATCTCGCCAATACTTATTTCTGTATTGGAACCAATATTGATAATTTCTCCAATTGTTTTTTTGCTTTCTGAAAGCATGATAAATCCACGACAACAATCTTCAACATAATTAAAATCTCGTGTAGGTGACAAATCTCCTAATTTGATTTTTTTTTTACCAGAAGCTATTTGTGTAATTATTGTTGGGATTACGGCTCTAGCTGATTGACGTGGCCCATAAGTGTTGAAAGGTCTTGCAATTGTTATTGGTAAATTAAATGAATTATAAAAACTCATAACCATTGCATCTGCTGCTATTTTAGTTGCACTATAGGGTGATTGTGGCTGCAAAGGATGTCTCTCATCAATTGGTACATATTGAGCAGTACCATAAACTTCACTTGTGGAAGTATGAATTAATCGAGAAACATTATTTTTTTTTGCTGCATAACAAATATTTACAGTACCTTTTATATTAGTTTCAATATAATTTTCTATAGCCATATAGGAGTATGGTATTCCTATTAAGGCAGCTAGATGAAATATAATATCAACATCTTTTGAAATATATTCACAATAGTTCGAGTCTCGAATATCTCCTGTAAAAATTTCAATTTTTTTTTTACAATTAATATTCTCAAGACATCCAAAGTTATTTAAGGAATTATATTGTGAGAGAGCTTTAACCTTGTGCCCTTTTGATACAAGCATTTCAACTAAATGCGATCCTATAAAACCATCAGCACCTGTAACAAGTATTTTTTTCATTAAAATATAAGTAGAATATATAATCTATAATCTATTTTTTTATTTAATATAATATAAAATTATCAAATAAATACCTTTATTGCTAATTTTTCTATCTACCAAAAAATTTTGATTTTCTTCTAAAAAAGCTGCTAATAGTGTTATGATTAAGAATTTAATTGGTAAATTAAGAAAATGTTTTTACCTAGTGGGAATAGATAATAATGACCTTTGCTCAAATGTTAGTTAAAAATTTCCAAAATTTTGATTTTTAATCATTTTATATCCCTTGATTAATTCTTTTATACCATCAGAAATACTATATTTTGGTTTAAAACCAGTTTTTTCAATTTTTTTATTAGAAACTATATAATTCCTTTGATCGGGGTCTTTTTTATATTTTTCTTCAACGTATACAAAATTAGAAAGATGCTTTTTTATCTCCTCACATAATTCAATTTTAGATAAATTAGCATCACTTAATCCTACATTATAAATTTGACCCTTCATTGTTTGAATATTATTAATTGAGTGAATAAATGCAGCCACCACATCCCTAATATGAATATAGTTTCTCTTAAAGTGTCCTTCAAAAATGATTAAAGATGAATCATGAACAGCTCTATATGTAAAATCATTAACTAACAAATCAATTCTCATTCTTGGAGACATTCCAAAAACAGTTGCAAGTCTATAACTTATAGAATTTTCTCTGTTCATTAATTTTTTTTCAATTTCTACCTTATCTATTGCATATTTAGAAATAGGATTTAATTTTGAGTTTTCGTCACAAAAATTATTTTGGTCTCCAGTTCCATAAGCACTATTGGTAGTTGGCATTAAAATTATTTGATTTTTAGACACCAATTTTATCATGTTTACTATTGCATCATAATTGATGCTTTGTGCTGAATAAGGATCTTTATTACACAATGGAGCACCAACTATAGCTGCCAAAGGGATAACTAGATCATTAGAGCTAATCAAAGATTTCATTAAGTTTTGATTTCTTATATCACCATTTATGATATTAAAATTTTCAAATACACATAGGTGATTTAAACTTGATTGTTTGTACATAAAATTATCAACAACTGTTACTTCATAACCAAGCTTTATTAATTCAGGCACTAAAATTGAACCAATATATCCAGAACCTCCAGTAACTAAAATTTTCATTTGGATTTATAATTCAAGGTGTTTACAATTTTATTTAAATTTTTATAACTTAGTTCAGGGTAATTGCCTATATAAAAACTATAAAAATGAATATGTTCCGTATTTTTAAAATCTTTCATTTGTTTTTTTTTTAACAAAATGTTTTAAATATGGTTGTCTTAATTGATTTCCTCCACCAGCTCCTCCCACTCTATATTCTATGCCATTTTTATCTAAATTATTCAAAATCTTCTTAAAAAGTATTTTATTCTTTCTTTTTAAAATTATATTAAATGCATAATTGCTAGATCCTTCCAAATTAAATTCAGTAAAAAAAATTTCTTTATCAATTTTATTCAATAAATATTTATGATTACGATTTCTTTTTCTTATGTTGGAATTAAGTCTTTTTAGTTGAGCTAAACCTAAAACTCCACCAATTTCTGTATTTCTTACATTGAATGCAGGGTATTTAAATATAAATTGAGGATTGAGATCTTTATAACTCTTTTTAATATTAAGTTGAAATTTCTTATCTCCAACCTCTCTAGTCATGCCATGTGATCTTAACATAAGGAGATTATTATAACTCTCCTTATCATTGGTAGAAATCATACCACCTTCAATTGTGCTGATGTGATGAGCGTAATAAAAAGAAAAACTTGATGTCCAGCCAAATGTACCTAATTTTTTATTTTTAAATGTTGCACCATGCGATTCACATACATCCTCAATTAAAAAGATTTTTTTTTTTTTCAAAATATTTAAAAGTTTATTAGTAAGACAATTAAAACCTTGGACATAAGTGAGAAAAACAGCCACTGTCCGATTGGTAATTTTAGATAAAATTAAATCTGTATTTAAACCAAGGGTATTTAAATCAATATCAACAAAAATTGGCTTAAAACCACAGTGCAAAATAGATGAAATATCTGATGACCAAGTATGAGCAGGCACTATAACCTCTCCACCTTTTGGATATTTTAATTTTAATAATTGAATTTGAAGTAAATTTGCAGATGACCCTGAATTGACAAAAACGCTATATTTAATACCTAGCCATTTAGACCACATTTGCTCGAATTTTTTTACATTTTTACTCTGTGTTAAAATTGGTTTTTTTTTTTAAAAATCTTATTAAAGAGTCAATGTCACTAGAGACTATATTATTTTTTATTAATGGAAGTTTGTGAATAATTTTCATAACTTTTATAAGTATATATAAATTTTTAGAGATTTAATATATTTATTAAATGAAATATATAAATAAGCAATAATTTTAATTTAAGGATCTTATGGATTTAGTTATTTTAGCTGGTGGAAAAGGAAAAAGAATTAAAAAATTAAATCCTATAAAACCAAAACCATTAATTAAAATTGAAAATAAAATTTTTTTAGATTTAATAATTAATTATTATTCAAAATTTAATTTTGAAAATATATTTATACTGGCTGGTTATAAAGGTTTTTTAATAAAAAAAGCATTCCAAAACAAAATTAAAAATTTCACAAATATTAAATGTATTATAGAAAAAAGTCCAAAAGATACAGGCGGAGCATTATTCCAATTAAAAAACAAAATTGAAAAAGATTTTATTTTGATTAATGGTGATACTTTTTTAAATATAGGTAATCCTAAAATTTTAAAAAATATTATACAAAAAAAAGATATAGGATCTTTGTGTCTGATAAAAAATAAAAGAAAAAATAAAGTAAAATTTAATAATCTCAATTTAAATAATGATAATGATGTAATTATAACTAAAAATTCAAATTACATAAATTCAGGTATTTATTACTTTAACAAGAAAATCTTTAAATATATTCCTAATAAAAAAATTTCTCTAGAAAGAGAAATTATACCAAAACTTATTTCGTTAAAAAAAATAAAAGGTAAATTTATCAATTGTTCATTTTTGGATATTGGCACACCACGAGACTTAATTTTTGCAAAAAAGAATTTACCTCTTATGCTTAAAAAACCTGCTGTTTTTCTAGATCGAGATGGCGTAATTAACCATGATAAAGGTTACACACATAATTTTAAAAATTTTAAGTTTAGAAAAAATGTTATAAGTGCTCTAAAATATCTTCAAAAAAAAAATTTTCTTATTTTTATTGTTACTAATCAAGCAGGAATAGCAAAAAAAAAATACTCTCTATTACAATTTTTTAAATTGCATAAAAAAATAAACTCTTATTTATCAGAAAAAGATATATTTATTGATGATTTGGAATATTGTCCTCATCATCCAGATGGATTAATTAAATCATTATCGATAAAATGTAAATGTAGAAAACCTTCAAATCTAATGATAACAAGATTAATAAATCGATGGTTCATTAATTTAACTAAAAGTTTTTTTATTGGTGATAAAATTAGTGATGAGTTAGCTGCCAAAAAGTCTAATATTAAATTTTACTATGTTGAAAATGATATTTCCAAACAGGTAAAAAATATTATTAAGAAATAAAAGAAAATTATCTAAACACTTTCATTTAAAATTTAAAACAAAAGTATTTATAAGTTATTTTTTAATTAAGGATGGCGTTAATTATTTTTTTGAATTCATTATTATAAATTTTAGAATTTTCATTAATCATTAAATCAATTTTTTTTTTTTGAAATTGAAAACTCTAAAAATTATATATGGAAGTCCAAGTAAAATTATATTTTTAAGACTTATAAATTTAGACAATAAATAATATAAAAAAGAGAATTTTTTGGTATTTCCAAAAGTACTCTTATAAATTATTTGTTTAATTTTTTTTTTACCTATTAAGAAAATTTTTTGTCTATCACTATCATTTAAATTTTTAAAAGCTAATATCATTTTTTTCATAAAAACATAATATGTCTTGAAGTAACTTTTTTTATCCTCTTTATAAATTTGATCTATAGTTTTTAAAAAACCCATAGCATTTTCAGTAACTCTAAATCTAACAATAAAAAATATATTTAGCTCTTTACTTTTGCCAAATAAAAATTTGTAAAATTTAAATCCCCATTCAATATAATATCTTAACAAATATAGACTTTGATCTTTTTCATAACAACAAAATTTATATATGTTTTGATACAATTGTTTTCTACATACAATATAATCTGAAACCTCTCCATTCACTGGCATTTCTTTAATTCTTTCTAGGGGTAAATCTTTTTCGCTATGGAAAGAATTATATGTTGAAGCACCTTTAACAGCATTTTTTTTTACATCATATTCAACAACATATCCATACCCTGAAACAGAACTATAATCTTTGTTGAAATCTAAGAACTCTATAATTTTTTTTAAGCCGTTTACACAATAATAATCATCATCACCAGATTGAGCGACATATTTTGTTGTTAATTGATGGCAAACGTTTTCTCTAGCCGCTACTTCATTTCCCTCAAAAAAAAAATGATTTATATTTAAATTTTTTTTTTTATTTAAAAAAAATTTTGTTTCGATAAAGTTATCTTTGTCAGAACTATCAGGTATAATTAATTTTCCTTGAAAATTTTCACTTTCATAATAATTAACTAGTTTTTTTAGATATATAAGCCTATTTTTTGTTGGAATAATAATTGAAATATTCATATACTTTTTACACCTTCGGGCTCAAACTCAAATGGTATATGTATTAATTTATTTAATGATTTAATTAATTTTTTTTGTTTATCTATTGGACAATAAAAAATTAAAAATCCTGCCAAACCAGCACCTATTAATTTTCCACCGATAGCCCCAGATTTGATTGCTAACTTGTAGATCTCATCTATTTTATTATTTGAAACAGAATGGTTTAATTTTTTTTTTATTTGCCATGTTTCGTCCAATAATTTACCTAAATCATCATAATTTTTTTCTGATAGAATTATTTTTTTTGCTTCTTGAGATAAATTACACAACAAATTTAATTCATAATTTAATTTAGGAATTTGTTTTTTTAAGTTTTCTTGAATTATGTATGAGTTTCTGACATCACCACTATAAAACATCAATAATGAATTACTTAGTTTTTTAATATTTTTTTGTTTAATATTTATATTTCTGACTTTAAATTTTTTATTTTTAAAATTAATAAATTTAAATCCCCCATGCGATGCGATTATTTGATCTTGCCAACCACCGCTCTCTCCCATTATTTCTCTTTCTAATTTTATAGCTTCTTTAGCAATTTGATTTTTAGAAATATCTTTATTTTTAAGTTTATTTATTAAATATACGAAACCTACTGTAAATGAGGAACTTGAACCAATGCCAGACCTAGCGGGTAAATCGCCATAGTGACATAGTTCTATTCCTTGTTTTACTCCATAATAATCAAGGCCAGTTCTTACTACTGGATGAGAAATTTGACTAATTTTATTAACCAAGTCGATTTTTGAGTAAACTATTCTGTATTTATGATTAAAAAATCCTGGTAAATATCTTATCCCAATTGTTGCATATTTATTAATTGCAGTTGAAATTACCATACCATCATTATTATTGAACCATTCTGGAAAATCTGTTCCTCCACCAAATAATGATATTCTGTAAGGTATTTGTGAAAAAATCATATTCTTATCATTTTGAATTACTATACCATGAAATAGTTTTTGAGATCCCTTTTTCTATATCAGTTGTGGCTCTCCATTTAATTTTTTTTAACATTTCCCTGTTATTTAAAACTTTTTTCATTGTACCATTGGACATATTTTTATCCCATACAATTTCTCCATTGTAAGAAATTTGTTTCTTTATGATTTCTGCTATTTTTTTTATTGAATAACCTTTACCCATACCAACGTTAAGAGGCTTGATGTCATTATAAGATTTTGTAATTTCTATTAATGCTTCACAAGCATCTTCAACAAATAAAAATTCACGTACTGGTTTTCCATTACCCCAACATTTTACAAATTTCATATTTTTTTTTTTAGATTCAAAAAATTTTACTATTAAAGCAGAAATAACATGTGAATTTATTTTATCAAATTTATCAAAAGGACCATATAAACTCGGAAAAATAATATTAAGAGAATTTAGTTTTGTTTGTTTTTTATAAGATTTTGAAGATACAATACTTAACAATTTCCAGAATCCATATGCTTCTACTGTAGGATTGAGCTTACCAGTAAATAAATTCTTTTCATTCAAAGTTGATTGATTTGAGTCTGGATAACTGCAGGAAGAGCCTATATTAATCAATTTCTTGATCTTTAATTTAGAAGAAATTTCAAATAAATTTAGAGTAATTTTACTATTATTAAAAATAATTTCTGCAGGTTTATTTATATTATAATCAATGCCACCAACTTTTCCAGCAAAATTAAAAATTATACTCGGATTAATTTTTTTTATTACTTTATAACTTTCTTCATAATTAAGTAAATTACACTGTTCTTTTTTTAATGAAGAAAATTTTATTTTATTCTCTTTTAATTTTTTACAAAAATTAAAACCAAAAAAGCCTGAAGATCCCAAGATTAATATTTTATTTTTATTTAAATTCATTTTAAAATTAAAAAATTATTTTTATCTAATTTCTTTTTCAATAATTTCACAAATCATATGTCCAATCAAAATATGTAATTCTTGAATACGGTCCACTCTTTGAGCTGGAACTTTTATATCAATATCGATTGAATTATTATTTTTTTTATTTTGAATTGAATTTAGAAAAATTACTTTAATCTTTTTATTATTTGCTGTCTTGATCGCTTTTAAAACATTCTTACTCTTTCCACTAGTTGAGATTGCAAAAAGAACATCATTTTTATTTCCAATTGCATCTAATTGTCTAGCAAATATATCCTCATAACCAAAATCATTAGCTATAGCTGTTATTACCGATAGGTTAGAAACTAAACTAAGTGAGGCATAAGGTTTTCTATTTTTTAAATATCTTCCCACTAGTTCTGCACTTAAATGAGCTGAGTCAGAAGCAGAGCCACCATTTCCACAAAATATAATTTTGCCATTTTTTTTAATTGATTGGACACATAATCTTGCAGCTAATTCTATTTTATCTACACAGCTACTATTTTTAAATACAATTAAATTATTTTTGGCATCCTCTATTCTCTTGATAATATCTTTTCTCATGAATTTATTTTGAATTAATTTATATTAAACTTATCTTATTTTTTTTCCAGGCCAATAATTGTGTCCAAGTCATTTCTAAGCCTTTTTTTATATTTATACTGGGTTTCCAATCAGTTACTTTTTTTATTAAAGATATATCGTGTGCATAAACATATGGACCACTAACTTTCTGATTGCTTGATATTATTTTTTTTTTAGTCAGATCTTGAATTATTTTGCATAAATCTTTTATAGAGGTATCTTTCCCTGTACCTAAATTAACATGCCCCAAATGTTCCGAATTTAGTAACGATATAATTCCATCCGCCACATCATCTATATGAATAAAGTCTCTTCGTGGTTTTAATGATTTAACTATTACACTTTTTCCTTTAAGAATTTTATCAAATATAGAGATTATAATATCAGGTCTTTGTAATAAGCTTGGTCCATAAATATTACTTAACCTTACATTTATACATGGTACGAGAGCTGAATATGCCTCAGTTAATTTTTCAGCAAGATACTTGCTAAAAACGTAGTTATTTATTTGAGGATTTAGTGGCGTGGATTCTTTACACGGTACTTTTAATTTTTTTTCATCATATAATAATGCTCCTGAAAAACTAATAAATTTTTTAATTTTTCTTTTAGAAAAATAATTTAGCGCACTTTTTAATGGATAAAAATTATATTTAAGTGCCGTTTCTAATTCAGATTTATTCAATATATGATGATTTGAGTTACCAATTAAATAAATTACTTTAGAGATTTTGATGCTATCTAGTTTTTTTAGATTATGAATATCACTAATTTTAATAAATTTGTTTTTACAATAGTATGGAGGTTTACTTCTTCCAACAGCAATAATTTTAGGATATTTTTTTAAAATAGCTGGACCTAAAAAACCGGAAGGGCCAATTAAAATAGTATTAGTCATTTTAAATTTTTTTATTTACCTTATTTTTTAATATTTTTTTTTGTAATAAATGCATCATTTTCTATTTTTTTATAATCTAAATATATTAAAGCAAGATTTCTTTTAGAAATTTTTTTAATTTTGTTAATCTTAACATTTTCTTTTATCTCTGAAATTTCCATCATACCTGGTATTACGTAATTGAACCCATTAGATAAACAATAGTGCAATGCAAAGTCAGAATAACTTGTGTGATTATAATCATCTTTATACTTAATAAAATTATTCTTTAATTTAGTCCAAACTTTAAATTGAGCCATTGGATAATACTTTCTATGATCATCTTTTGATAAATTTTTTTTTAAAATCTTTTTATCCGACAAAAAACCAAAGCATAAAGGTGTTCTACATATTGATATTATTTTTTTATTTTTCAATAATTTCAATAAATTAATGTCGAGTGCTCTTTGATCTAAAATGTTAAAGTTAAACTCAACTACATCAATTTTTTTCTCTAAATTATATTCTTTAAAATCTAGTGGGCTTCTTAAAGAAATACCAAATTTTTTTATTAAACCTTGTTTTTTAAGTATTTTGGATAATAAAACTATCTTATCTAAGTTTATTTTTTTTAGGTCTGGACTATGAAGTAAAAAATAATCAATAAAGCCCGTTCCTAATCTTATTAAACTTCCTTGTAAATCTTCAACTAATCTATTAACTGAAAAATCTTGTTTCCAATCAAAACCTTTGTGTGGAAGCATTCCACATTTTGTTGATAATATAATTTTTTTTCTATCTTTATTTTTTAGAAAAGATCCGATAATTTTTTCTGATCTTCCATTACCGTATAAAGGAGCGGTATCTAACATTAAAATATTATTCTTGTACGCATATTCCAACAAACTTAAAGATTTTTTTATTGTCATCGGTCCATAATCTCTACCTCCAAAACCCCAAGTTCCATATCCAATCATTATATTAAATTTCCTAAGTTCCAGTTTACAACATTTCTAATTCCATTTTCGAATGATACAAAATCTAATTTTTTAAATTCATTTTTATATCTCTCGGAACTTATAATTACTTGGTCTATGTCCGAACCAATGTGTATCGAATTAGAATTATTTTTTGGTGTAGTTATTTTAATATCATCTAAATTTGAAGCTATGGTACTTACTAGGTCTAAAATTGAAACATAGTCTTGACCAGTCGTATTATATTCAGTTTTTTTTCCAAATTGAATTATATTAAAAAACATTTCAGTAATATCTGAAATATAACCAAATGTTTTAATTGAACGACCAGTGTCAAGCATATCTATCTTTTTATTAAAAATTCCTTTTTTTATAAACTCAGAAATTGCTCTTTTATCATTAATCCCTTGACCAGGACCATACGTATGAGCTGGTCTAACTGAATAAGCTTTTACATTGAATTTATCTCTATAATATCTACAAAGGCTTTCACCTATTCTTTTTGACCCACCATAAGCAGATCTACTAAGATTTGAAATATTTTCGAAGTTATAATTTTCTGTAATCGGTTTTTTCATCGAATTTACATGACCATAAACATCAGCAGAACTAAAAAATAAAATAGATGAATTATCTTTTTTAGATTTATCTAAAAAAAATTTTAGTACTAAGGTATTTAAATTAATTGTAGATAATTGGTCATTCATCCATAGTGATGGTTGCCCATAGCAGGCACAATGAAAAATAAAATCAAATTTTTTATTAGAAAATTTTTGTAAATCAACTGCATTATTTAAATCCGCTTTAATAAATTTAAATTTTTTATCTTTTTTTATAATATTCTTTAAAAAATTCTTAGGCTTACTATATGAAGAGGAGTAAACACTACATTTTAAATTATAATTTATATTTGCAAAAGATAATGTGGATTGAATATACCTTGCTAAAAAACCATTTGCTCCAAGAATTAAAACAGATGCGTTAGAAAAATTTTTTAAATTAATATTACTCAAAATTCTCAAACAATCTAATTCTACTATAGACTCACTTAATCTTTTCATTATCTATTCATTTTAAAAAGTTATTTTATTTTCGCCTTTTCTCACATAATTATTGTCGAAATAAAAGGACTTAAGTATCTTTTGATCAACTTGAATTTGATTTTGTTTCATTAAACCGAAGATTTGATCGGGAAAATTATTTTTTAAATCCAGGCTATCAATGTCTGGCTCTAGTTTTAGCATGTCATTAAAATAAGTTTTTACTCCAGAAAATATTTTTTTTTTTGTATTAAAAAACTTTTGGTTGGACATTTTTTTATCCATATAAAAAAATTTTTTTCCATCAAATTTTATATATGTTCCATGAGGAGCAGTAAAAACAGATTCAAATATATGATTTAAACTTCTAAAATTACCATTATAATTATAAAAGCCTATTTTTGAAGACCTTTCAGTTTTTCTTAATTTTTCTTTAACAGACATATAAACTCCATAAAATCTAGTGTCTAAAATTTTTTCTAATGCTGATTGAACACTTCCATTAAATCCTTGATCACAAATAATTATTCTCTCTTTTTTTTTGATAATTTTATTCAAATATTTCTTATAATTTTTTTTTTCATTTTTTGCATTATCCAATATAAAATTTTCATGTTTTTCTAAAAATTTTCTAAACTGGGTAGGGTTTTCTAAATTATTTAAGACTAATTGTTGAAATTTTTTTTCAGGTTTAATGTTAACTCCCAATCTCATTGATAAAAGGTTTTTTGAACTTCCATAAAATCTATGATTTTCAAATGATGCCAAAATATCATTAAAATTTTTTAGAGCTGGGATCACAGCCATTCTTCTTGATGTTTTAAAATATATTGCTTTGCAATAATTTTTAATTTTCATTTTTTTTCTCAATAATCTAAATAATTGAATCATAAAATATCCTTCTCTTGCACAGAATAAGATTTTTTTTGCTTTAAGTTTTTTTGCTTTCTGGTTAAGCCATACTGTATAATAATACAAAAGTGGCCCAAAAATTATATATCCTAAATCTTCATGGTTGTTTATTATTGGAATATTTGTTTTATCAAAAAAAGAAAAATTATCCTTGATAAAAATTTTATTTGATAAAAGTCCTAGTGAAGCTAGATCAAATTCATTTGAAACATTATTCTTTAATAATTTTAAGCTTGAATTAATATAAATTTCTTTCTTGTTTGAAATCAAAAAAGCTTTGAACCCCTTTTTTTTTGCATTTAAGAAATCTGATTTATAGTTATCACCAATATGTAGATATTTTTTTCCAGGTTCGATACTTTTAAAATATTCAAAAATATCACCATTAATTTTGTTTTTCTTAAGTTCACTAGAAATTAATAAATTTCTATAATTTTTTATATTATTCTTATTTAGTATTTTTTTGATTGTTTTACTATCTAAATACATGTCAGTTATTAAACTAACTTTTTTTTTATTCTTTTTCGCATAATGAAAAATTTTTATCAATTAATTTCGAGGACTAGAATATCTAATTTCTGTCTCTATCTCTTTATTTTTAATTAAATTTAAAACTTTAGAGGTAATTTTTAACTTTTTTTTAATTTTTTCATAAACCTGACTTAAAGAAAAATTATGTGAAAACTCATTATAACACTTATTTTCAGCAATAATTCTTTCTAATGAAAAATTAATTTTTTGTTTAAGTTTTTTATTAATACTTTTTTCAACAATTGAAAAAATATCATGTGGGTCCAATACATTTCTTACTATTAAAGTATCAAATATATCAAATGTAACAATATCACTTTTTAATATTTCTTCTTTTAATTTTTCTAAATTAGGCAATGTAAAAGAACTTGATAACAAATTATCTTTTTTTGTACTTGATATCCTTTTTCCATCTTTATAAAAAATTTCTAATTTATTATTTTTATGAAGATGTTCAATTTCTGAAAAAATAATATCTACTTTTTCTAGTTTACTTACTATGATTATAATTGGTTTAGCCTTTACCACACTATTTTCAGTCAGTATTTTCTTTTTATAAAAAAATTTATTTTGAAAACCTTTATTAGAATCCATCAGGCCTATTATATTAAATTTTTTAAGACCCTTTATTAAAATTTCAGTTTCTGGCCCAATTCCATATAAAACAATTTTTTTATGACTTAGTCTACCAAAATTTTCTATAAATTTTTTACAAACTTTTTTTGAATTGATAGTTTTAAATTCCTTTTTGATCAATTTGTGTTCCTAACAATGGGTTAGATCTAATACCCTGATCTGCTGGACTTACCGGAACTTCAATACCAGAATAACATCCATTACAATTCTTGCAAAATGTTAAGTATCCTTTTTTAATAAATCCAATATCAAATTTAATAAGTTCTTCAGGTGAAATATTTTCTAAATCAATAAAATCATTCGGATCATCTTCAAGAATTTTAGATAAAACAGCACTTGTATTTAGATGGCAAAAATATAATTTTTTATTAGAAAGTCCCCTATATGGTGCTACACATTTATTAAAATGAACAATCATTTCTTTATCAGTCAAATTTTTATATTTACTTACCCTTGGATCGCCAAAATCTGACCAAAGAATATTTTTTCTAGTAAAATAATTTACTTTTTTTTCATTTAGTTTTTTTAGAAAGATATCAAACCTTCTTTTATAATCTATCCCATCTGTGTAATCGCTAATACTCACTAAATATTTATATTTTTTTATCATATCCAACACTTCAGGTTTTGGCACTAGCGTCCCATTTGTTGTTATAAGAACATTATCAATCTTATCTCTATAATTTTCTCCTATGTATTCAAAAACTTCTTTATGATTAGGGTACAAAAAAGGTTCTCCACCCACTAAATGAAGAGTGCTTATATAGTCAACATTTTTAAATAAGATATCAATATCCTCTTTCATTTTTTTTAAGTCTTTATGTTTAGGGCTCTTATAGTGAGGCATATACATATTACAAAAAGTACAATTCAAAGTACATTTTTCAGTTAAGAGAATATCTGCTCTCCATAAATGGGTTAGATTTTTTAATAGAAGAGGCCATATCCCAGCTACTTTTCTATATTTAGTAAAATCTAGATCTTCGACTTTATTATTTTCAATTAACTTATCTTTTATTCTATTGTAATAAGCATCTGAAGTTATAATTATTTTTGGTTGATCTTTATCCTTTAAATAGTCTTCAAAACTTTTTACTTCAAACCTTTTATCACTTAAAATATCAGTATTAATCTCTGATTTATATGCAGCTTTATTTATATCATATAGTTTTATATCTTTACCTTGGGCACCCTCATCTAAATCAACTAAGTATTTAATTTTAAAATCATACTCGGGCAAAACAATCTTTATAGTTCTAATAAGCTGAATGCACTCTTTTGATGCCCCAAATAATACAAAGTTTTGTTTTGATAAATTCCATTTATCTAAATAATTTTTAAAATTATGATTTTTTTCTTCAAATATCATGATTAAGTTAACTATATACTCTATTTTTAAATTTTTCGAAAATTAAAATTATATTCACTGCGCACTAGATACTATTAGTCTTAATTTTTGCTTAAAAATTTTCAAATTTTAATAGTAAGGTTTTGTAGTTTGGATCTTCATGTGTTGGATTTGAAAATTTATTTACAGAAATATTTTCATCAGGGTGAATTAAAATATAAGTTAAATCTTTGATAAAAAAAGAAATTTCTTTTTTCATAATTATTTGAGTTAAAAGTACTACCATTTCAGTCAAAAATGTTTCAAAAAACGTATTAATTATTGAAAATATAATATGAAAACCATATTTTTTTTCTATTGGATTAAGAGTTTTCCAAATAAGTATAAGTAGTTATATTTATGATTTTAATCTTAATTTAATATTTTATAATTTTTCTATTTGCTAATGATTGTTTTTTTCTTGATAATATTTTTTGTAATTCATCATCATAAGAATCTTTAAATATCATAAATTTATTATAACCAATACCAGCAAGATCCCGAGCTTTCACGTGGCTATGATTTTGTGGAGATCTAAATACTTTTTTGGCTATAAAACCCATATCTATTGAAACTCTAGGCTCTGCATTTTTAAGTAAAATTGATTGATGTAATGTAGCACAATCACTTACATAAAATTTTCCAATTTTATAATTTAAATTTACTTTTTTATATCTGGCTCCAATTTCATTGCCATCTTCAAATTTTTTTGGTTTTAGCCAGTCTGCTTCGAAAGAGTTTTTTGGCTTAAAAAAAGCCACATAATTTCTTTTACAATCTCCATAAACTGGAAGATATAATGTATAACTCTTATCTGTATTATATGGAGTCCAAGCGTCTGAATGTATCAGGTCTGAGGCATTATGATTATTACTTTTTTTTCCTAATTTTATTCTTAGTTGAGGAGGTGATATGAAATAATCAATTTTTTCCATTAAACCAATTTCTTTTAGAAAACAAAACAGACTTTTTAAAAAAATTGCATATTCAGCAGAACTTTCCTTCCTAACTACGACTAAACCATTATGGGTAATATTTTCAGGTTTATTTTTTTTAATAACTTTCATCACATCATCAAAATTATTATTAAATCTAATTTTTTTTGATGAACCAGCAATACATGATTGCAAAAGCATTTTACTTGTATCTTGAATATATGATAAATTATTATTATTTACTGATCCAGCTGATATCAAGTCTGTGATTTTGCTTAATTTAGTTTTTTGACATAATTTTATAAGATTAGCTTTTCTTTGCTTAAACGTGAAAGTCATTTCGTAATATATATTCTTTTTAATTTTTCTTGTCTATTAGCTAAAGTTTTTAAGTATAGATTTATATATACTTTCATCATCTAGTTTATTATCTTTAAAAAGCATATCTCTTGTCCCATAATTGAAGGTCTTATCTTCTATCAGCCCCATTCTACAAAGTTTAGTATTTAAATTATTATCAGTGATTATTGTGCTGATTATTGAACCAATTCCAAATCTTAAAGAATGCTCCTCTATTGTAATTAAGTTTTTATATTTTTTTATTTTTTTAGCAAAAAATTTTTCGTCATAATTCTTAATCTCAAAAAAATCAATTAAACCACAGTTTATCTTCTTATCATTTATTAATTTTTTAATTTTACTTGTAAAAAAACCTGTAGTTATAATGCAATTTTTTTTACTCTTTATTATTTCACTAAAACCATCGTTAATTTTAAGGTCAATGCCTGAATAGATTTGCGAACAAAACTGCCTATCCATTCTCACTACAGATGGTTTCTTTGATTTGTAAACTCTTTTAAGTATATGACTCATAATAACTGAATCTGAAGGGTTATATAATTCAATATTTGGTAAGGAACCAATTAACGAGATATCTTCTGTTGAATGATGTGTTGGCCCATCTTCAGGATATGAAAACCCAGAACCCACTCCAAAAATTTTAACAGGCTGCTTCATGGAACAAAGATCTATTTTAATATACTCGATAGTTCTATAGAGGATAAATGAATTGATACTATAAATGTATGGCTTAAAACCCTTAATACTAAGACCAGAGGCAGCACCAATAATGTTTTGCTCTGATATTCCAGCATTATAAAATTGCTTTGGTAAATTTTTTTTAAAACTATCTAATGAAGGTGCCCCTTGGTCATTCACAATTAATATAATTTTTTTATCTTTTTTTGCTAATTTTTCGAGACCACTTATAAACACATCTCTCATTGAAATATTTAATGATTTGTCTTTCATAATTTAAGTCCCAAAATTTTTGAGCCTTTTAATTTTAATTCATCACTTAATGGCCTAGAATGCCATGAAGGATCATTTTCTAAAAAATCTAAGCCTTTTCCTTTTATTGTTTCACAAATTAATACCTTTGGTTTTCCATTTTTTGAATTTGAAAATTTTTTTAGGTTTTCATATATATCTTTTATTGAATGGCCTCTAACTTTTTTACATTCCCATCCAAAAGATCTAAATTTTTTATCCAATGGCTCAACACATGAAAAATTTTTTGTAAAGTCTGTCGCTCCAATTTTGTTATTATCTACAATTGCAATAACATTATCTAATTTATTTTTTTTTGCGAACAATGCAGCCTCCCAAATAGTTCCTTCACTACACTCTGCATCACCCAGTAGTACAAAGGTATTTTTTTTTGATTTTAATAATTTATTTCCCAAAGCTATGCCACAACCTATGCTAAGACCATGACCTAAGGCACCTGATGTTATTTCTATACCAGGTGTTTTAATATCAACATGACCGCCTAGAACATGTGATCCACTTCGATAGTGATTTCTAAATTGATTTTCAGATATAATTTTTTTTTCAACCAAAACTGCATACAATAATGTTTCACCATGACCCTTACTTAATAAAAAAAAATTTCTATCTTTGTTTTTATAATTTTTTAAATTAATGTTTAATAAATCAGTAAAATATAAACTTACTAAAATTTCTACAGCCGAGTATGCAGTTGAAAGATGTCCACCTCTTTTACATACAGTTTTAAAAATACTTTTTCTTAGGGTGTGGCTTATATTTTCAAGTTTGCTAAGATTATTCATACATAAGAGTTTTATATAGGTTATTTCTTTTTAAAAGTCATTTTGTGATTTAAATTTAAAATAGTGTCAAAAAAAAACCCCGACTTTTTAGGCCGGGGTCATAAAATAAAATATCAGTTATCTTTAAATCTCTAAAAAATTTTTTCAGTGCATAAATCAAGCCAATTGAGCTATTAGTACTGGTCAGCTACACGCATTACTGCGCTTCCACATCCAGCCTATCAACGTGG
>MDTF01006678.1_pt1 | contig 21685 bp, 24 predicted proteins | sample 811191 | NCBI WGS metagenome assembly MDTF01 (sample SAMN05326649, study PRJNA326480) | marine metagenome | isolation source: seawater | place: Southern Ocean | collected 2011
AGTGGAATAGCATCAAACGTTATAGGTCTAGTACAATCTTTAGGTGATGCTGGAATAGTTGGTTTAATAGCCGCTATTATCATTCTAAACCTTTATAAGTAATCGATTAATGGTACGTCCCTCGGGATAGCTATTAATAACGGTCTCTCTAAATATTTATAACTTAGAGAGACCAAAATAAAATGGAGAAATTATGATAAGTTGGATCGCAACAATTACAAGGTATTTAAATAAGTTTTTAGAAGTTGGAATTTTACTCCTAGCTATATCAGTTATAGCTGAAATAATATTTGGACCAGATGTAGCTTTTTTTGGATCTCAAGTTACCGCAAATTTAATTAACTTACTCAATGCTCTTGGTGAACAAGGAATTGCTGCTTTAATAATAGTTTTAGCTGTAATATTTGCGTATAGAAAATTATTGAAATAAGAAATTTTTTTAAAATTAAATTAAAAAATATTCTAAAAAATTGTTAAATTATTATTAAATAGTTTTTTTGTTAAAAAAGTAGATTTTACTACCTACGTTTCTCAAAAAAATAATAATATAGAGTTTTTTTATTATATTAAAATTATCAACAATGATTTACAATTTTTCCTTTAAGGGATTATTGTATAAGTCAAATACACCTATTACGAGTGAATAATAATTTAACGAATCAGATATAGTATTGTTAAGAGGTGGTGGAGGGAGACTTAAGCCACCTCGGCCTCATTAAATACGCTTTATCAATATAACATTTAACTTAGCAGTTCTTTTAATTAGATCGATAGTTTTTTTTATATCCATCACGACTGTTCTCTTTAAAGGCCCATATGCGTGTATTAACTTTGTCTTAGAAAGAGCTATTGCGACATGCCCTTTCCAATAGATTATATCATTTTTTTTTATATTTTTTAATTTTACATTCTTATTTAAAAATTTAATTTGATCTTTTGCATCACGTGGACAAAATTTATTATTAAAATTTAAAAATAATTGAACTAATGCAGAGCAATCAATACCTCTATAAGACTTGCCACCCCAAAGGTACTTAATATTTTTAAAAATCTTAATATCAAAAAAAATATTTTTTTGCGTAAATTTAATAGGTTTTATATCTTTATTTTCAATCCATTTATTTCCAAATTTTGAAAATTTCACAACTTGTCTATCCACCTTAATTTTAGAACCAAACGTTAATTTACCTAACTTTTTTCTTTTATTAGGATTTTTATAAAAATTTGCTGAAAGTGTATGAATTTTATGAGTAGGTTTTGAGTAACCGTTAAATTTTCTCTTTCTGATGTAACCTGTGTAACCATCTTCTTTAATTTTAATTTTCAACCAGTGAATATTTTTTTTTATTATTGAGAAAGTTTCACCAAAAATCATTTGAGTAACTAAAGGTGATCGTAATGACTTTTTTGAATACAAGTTAACTTCAGAATAGATATTAGAATAAAGTTTACTCATTTAAATTTAACTTTTTCCTAATTAAAAATAAGCAAATTAACGAAGGTATAACCATTAAAGCGGTAATAATAAAAAATATGCTCCAATCACCATTAAGCCAATCAACCAATGCACCAGAGGACGAGGCAAACAATGTTCTTCCTGCAGTTCCTACAGATGCAAGCAAAGCATATTGTGTTGCAGTGTAAGTTCTGTCAACTAAAGCGGAGATAAATGCAACAAAAGCTACAGTTGCAAAGGCGGCAGCTAAATCGTCTAACAAAACTGCAAAAGCAAATAAGACTTCCGAACTGCCAACCCAGGCTAAAACTGAAAACATTAAATTAGTCAAAGCCATTACTGCACCTGAAACAAACATTGCTTTAAGAAGACCCATTCTAATTGCAAATAAACCACCCAAGAGTGTGAAAGTAATTGTTGTTATCCAACCAATACCTTTAGAGTAAAATGCTATATCTGTTTTTGAAAATCCCATTTCTTTGTAAAAAATTATCGACATTCTTCCTAGAAACGCTTCTCCAATTTTGAATAAAAATATAAATCCTAATATTCCTAATGCGACTTTTAATGTATTTTTTTGAAAAAAACTTAGCAAAGGATTTATAACTGTTCCCGATGTAAAGGCAAAAATTTTAGCTATTTTATTTGTTGAACCCAGCTTATTTAATATTTTTTTATCAGCTTGTTTTTGTAAGACCACTCTTTCATGTGAGCTTTTTTCAGGAATAAAAAGCAAACAAATTATACAAACTATAATTATCAAAGATAGAATTAAAAAAGATAATTGCCAATAATTGTAAATTCCTTGATTTTGAAAGAAATCAGCGCTTAATAAAGCAATCACACCACCTATCTTATATCCTGTCCACCACCCAACTACAGACATTGCTGCCCCCGCTGCCATTGCTTTTCCTTCATTTTTACCTATTTGCTCAATTCTAAGAGCATCAATAGTTATATCTTGGGTAGCAGATGATATTGCAATAATTAAGCCAGCTAAAATTATTAACCATAAATTTTTAGTTGGATCTAAAAAACTCCAAGTTAATAAAGAGCAAAAAATTATTATTTGCATTACAAAAATCCAAGATTTTCTATGACCAAACTTTTTACTAAAAAAAGGTATCTGTAACCTGTCTATTAATGGTGCCCATAAAAAATTAATAGCATAAACGCCAAAGATCAAGCTTGCCCAGCCAATTGTACTTCTACTTAAATCGTTTTCCTTCAACCACAAACTAAGTGCACTTCCGATTAAAACCCAAGGAAAACCACTCATTATACCGAGTAAAAAAATTCTCATCATTCTTTTTTCCAAGTATAATTTTAAATAATTAAATTTGAGCATTATTTAACTTCTCCAAAATGAAGGAAAAAATAAAACTAAAACTGCAAAAAGTTCCAATCTTCCCAACAACATTCCAAAAGACAGTATCCATTTTGAAATATCAGAAATTTCCCCAAAATTACCGTTGGGCCCTATCATGTCACCTAATCCTGGACCAACATTAGATATAGAGGTGGCCGCACCAGAAATTGCTGATAAAAAATCTAGTCCGGTAATCGATAGTAACATTGCTATTAGCATGAACAAAAATAAATAAGAAAATATAAAAATTATTACTGAATTAATAAAGCTATCTGAGATTTTTTGATTATTATATTTAATTAAAAATATACTGTTAGGATATATCAGTTTCTTTATTTGATTTTTTAAAAACAGAAATAGCATTTGAAGTCTAAAAATTTTAATTCCACATGTAGTTGATCCAGCGCATCCACCAATAAACATCAAAAATAAAAAAAATATAAGTGAAAATTTTCCCCATAAACTAAAATCGTCAGTAACATAGCCTGTACCTGATAAAATTGAGACCACGTTAAATGAAGAAATTCGTAATTTATCTAAAAAAGCACTTTCATGATTAATAAAAAATAAATATGAAAACATGATTAAAATAGAAAATAACAATAAATAGATTAACCCTCTAATTTGAACATCTTCAAAAAATATTTTTTTATTACCTTTCACAAATTTCAAATAAGAAATAAATGGAATGCTTCCTAAAATTATAAAAATAGTAGCTATTATTTCAATATTAGAGCTTTTAAAATATCCGATAGAGTCATTGTGCGTAGAAAAACCTCCAGTTGCTATAGTGGTCATCGAATGGGCTATACTGTCAAATATTTCCATACCAAACAACCAATAAAAAAAACTGCATAAAAAAGTTAAAATTAAATAAGTTAAAATTATTATTTTTGCCACCTCTATAGTTCTTGGAAGAATTTTTTCAGTGCTATCAGATCCTTCCATTTTAAATAATTGCATACCACCAACTTTTAAAAGCGGTAAAATAGTGATGGCCATAACAATAATACCAATACCACCAAGCCATTGCATTATTGCTCTCCATAGTAATATACTTTTTGGTGTTTGGTCTAAATTTTTAATCACAGTCGAGCCAGTCGTCGTAATTCCTGACATACTCTCAAAAAAAGCTTCACTTACAGATAAATCTATAGTCGACAATATAAACGGCAAGCTACCAAAGAGAGCAATAGCAACCCATGCCAATGTCGAAAATAAAAACGTTTGTTGTAAGTTTAATCTAAATTCTGTTTCGAGATTTGCTAAAACAAATAATATTCCAATAAAAATAGTTACAAAAGCAGAAGATAAAAAGCTATGGCTATTTTCATTATAAATTATTTGAATTAAGTAGGGAATGAGCATAAAAGCCCCTAAAATTACCAATAGAATACCTATTATAAAAAAAACTGTTTTATTTAGTGTCATCAAAAATTAGATTATTTAAATAGTTATAAAATTCAACTTAATATCTTGTAATTATGTCTGTATTTTTTGGATAAAATTTAATAAACCATTATTATGCTCGATAAAGACTTAATTCAATCAACTTCTTCATGGCCATTTGTTGAAATTAGAAAGCTTTTAAAAGATCGAAAAGATCTAATAAAATCAAAGGGGAAAATAGTGTTTCAAACTGGCTATGGTCCAAGTGGATTACCGCACATAGGAACTTTTGGCGAAGTAGCCAGAACATCCATGATGATTAATGCTTTAAACCACATCGAAAAAATAGATAGTGAGCTAATAACTTTCTCAGATGACATGGATGGCTTACGAAAGGTTCCAGATAATGTCCCAAATAAAGAAATTTTAAAAGAAAATCTAGGTAAGCCATTAACAACTATTCCAGACCCATTTAAAAAATTTAATAGTTTTGGTGAGCATAATAATGAAATGCTTAAAAAATTTCTAACAAAATTTAATTTTAATTATAATTTTATAAGCTCAACAGAAAGCTATAAAAGTGGAATTTTTAATGAGTCATTAATGAGAGTTTTAGATAAATACGATGAAATAATGAATATAATCTTACCAACATTAAGAGAGGAAAGAAAAAAAACCTACTGTCCATTTTTACCAATTTGCCCTGAAACAGGAAAAGTTTTGGAGATCCCATTAATCGAAAAAGATAATAAAAATGGATCAGTAATTTTTGATAATAATGGAAAAAAATTAGAAATAGATATTAAAAATGGAAATTGTAAACTTCAATGGAAAGTAGATTGGGCTATGAGGTGGTTTACTTTTGATGTTGATTTTGAAATGTATGGTAAAGATCTAACAGAAAGTGCAATCTTATCTAATAAAGTTTGTAGGGCATTGGGAAAAAAACCTCCTAATGGCTTTGCGTATGAACTTTTTTTAGATGAAAAAGGTGAAAAAATTTCAAAATCTAAAGGTAATGGAATTTCTATTGAACAATGGCTTAGGTATGCTTCGCCAGAAAGTTTATCATTATACATGTATCCAAATCCAAAAAGAGCTAAAAAACTTTATTCAGAAGTAGTTCCAAAAACTGTTGATGAATATCTTTCCTTTATTGAAAAGTTCCCTGAACAAAAGCCAATTGATCAATTGTCAAATCCAGTTTGGCACGTGCACAACGGTAAGCCACCAAGTGAAAAAATTATAATGCCATTTTCGATGCTATTAAATTTAGTAGGTTCAAGTAATGCAGACACCAAAGAGATTCTTTGGAAATTTATAAATAGGTTTCACGATGAAATAAAATCAAACGAACATCCTATACTTGATAGCTTAACCGAATACGCTATCAATTATTTTAAAGATCAAGTGGAGCCTAATAAAAAGTATAAAAACCCAAATTCAGAAGAAAAAAAAGCGCTTAATAATTTAATTATAAAATTAAAAGAAGTTTCAAAAAATACGAAACCAGAAGATATTCAAACAATTGTTTACTCTGCAGGCAAAGAAAATGGTTATGAAAAAAATCTTAGAGAATGGTTTAAACTCATTTACGAGGTTATATTCGGAGAATTAGACGGACCAAGAATGGGTTTTTTTATAAGCTTTTTTGGAGTCCAAGAAACAATCAAATTAATTAATGAAAAAATAAAATAAAAAATATGTTTTCAATTTTAAGGCCGTATATATTTAGCTTAGATCCAGAAGTTGCGCATGAATTAGCAATCAAATCTTTAAAATTTAACTTTATACCAGAATCTTTTTTTCAAGTACCTGGTGAAGATATTTTGGAAACAAACTTTTTAGGAATCAAATTTAAAAACCCCATTGGTTTAGCGGCGGGTTTTGATAAAAGCGCTGAAGTTTATAACTCACTTTATAAGTTTGGATTTGGATTTGTAGAGGTTGGAACTATTACTCCACGAAAACAATTGGGAAATCCGAAACCTAGAATGTTTAGATTAGAAAAAGACAAAGCCTTGATTAATAGACTTGGCTTTAATAACGATGGTCTTGATATTATTTCAAAGAGAATATCTTCCAATGTTCCAAACGGTATACTAGGTATTAATATAGGTCCAAACAAAGATACAAAAAACAAAATAAATGATTTTTCTACTTGTTTATTAGAACTACATTCTAAAGCTCATTATATAACTATAAATATTTCATCTCCAAATACAGAAGGTTTAAGAGATTTTCATGAGAAAGATTCACTTTCGAAGTTATTAGACAACATTGTTAAATTAAAAAAAAATAAAAAAATAAAAAAACCTTTATTTCTTAAAATTTCACCTGACATTGGGGAAAAAGATATAGAACAAATAAATGAATTAATTTTTAAATATCATATTAATGGAATTATTCTTTCTAACACTACAGACAGCAATAGAAATAAACTGGAAGATACTAAAAAAAATGAAAAAGGTGGCTTATCAGGATTGCCTTTAAGAGATCTTTCAACAAAAATAATAAGAAAGTTTTACCAATTAACGAAAGGAAGAATTCCAATAATAGGTGTTGGTGGAGTAGATTCGGGCGAATCAGCTTTTGAAAAAATAACTGCTGGAGCAAATGCTGTACAGCTTTACACAGGAATGATTTATAATGGACCAGGAATAGTTAAAAAAATTAAAAAAGAATTAATCGATATTTTGAAAAAAGAAAAAATTAAAAATATAGACCAGGCTGTGGGAATTAACTCCTAGAGCTTTTTTGAATAAAACAGCTCATTAATTAATATTCTTATAGATTAAGCGTTGAATCTTATATATTTACTTGACCGTACAACATTCAAGTTCTATATACCTTTAGGAATTTATATTATGTCAAAAAAATGTGAACTTACAGGTGTAAAACCGTTAAAAGGCCATAACGTTAGTCACTCTAATAATAAAACTAAGAGAAGGTTTATTCCAAATCTTAAAAAAGTAACCTTTACGAGTGACTTATTAAAAAAAAATGTTAGATTAAATGTAACAAACGCAGCTGTACGCACTGTAGATTTTAAAGGTGGTTTAGATAAGTTTTTAAAAACTGCAAAAAAAGTTAAACTTTCACTAAAAGTAAAAAAACTAAAATCTTCAATTTTATTAAAAGCTTAATAAACTTAAATGAGATCGAATTCAAAAATTTTTTTTTTATATTTAGCTATAATAATGGGTATAGTAGTTATATCCTCAAATTATCTTGTTCAGTTTCCAATAAAATATTTAAATTTAGAAGAAGTGTTAACTTATGGAGCGTTTAGCTATCCAGTAAGTTTTTTAATTACAGATTTAGCCAACAGAGCTTATGGAAAAAAAATGGCTAGAAGTATTATTTATATAGGATTTATCATTGGAATTTTACTTACTTTACTTGTATCTACTAATTTTTCTGACATCATATCTATAAGAATAGCCATTGGATCTGGAACAGCTTTTTTAATAGCTCAAAATATAGATGTTTTTGTATTTGATAAGTTAAGAAATAAAATTTGGTTTATAGCACCTTTATTTTCATCTTTATTTGGTTCTTTAATTGATACATTTTTATTTTTTGGAATTTCTTTTTACAAAACAGGGGTGCCTTGGGTGACTCTTGCTATTGGAGATTTTTTAGTAAAAATACTGATTGCGCTATTAATGTTAATACCATTTAGAATATTCTTAAAAAAAATTAAAGATATATCTGATAAAAAAATTTCTTATAAAACTTTTTAATGAATTGTTTTATTTTTATTTTTTTCTATAAAAAGATCTGATAATTGATTTATCATAGCATCTCCCAAATCTTGAACATCCGCAATTTTAATTGCTTTACTATAATATCTAGTAACATCATGACCAATACCGATTGCAAGTAGCTCTACATCTGAACTATTTTCAATCCATTTAACAACTTTTTTTAAGTTGCTTTCTAGATAGTCACTATTATTTGATGATAAAGTAGAGTCATCAACTGGAGCTCCATCGGAAATGACCATTAAAATTTTTCTTTCTTCTTTTCTTTTAGACATTTTGTTGTAAGCCCATTTGAGAGCCTCACCATCAATATTTTCTTTGAGAAGACCTTCTTTCAGCATTAGGCCCATATTCTTTTTCACTTGCCTCCAAGGTTTATCAGCAGATTTATATATAATATGTCGTAAATCATTTAATCTTCCTGGAAAAGTAGGTTTTTTGTTCTTTACCCATTTCTCTCGACTTAAACCACCTTTCCAGTGCTTAGTAGTAAATCCTAAAATTTCAACTTTTACAGAACATCTTTCTAAAGTCCTAGATAAAATATCTGCACAAATAGCTGCTACAGAAATTGGTTTACCTCGCATTGAGCCAGAATTATCTATTAGAATTGTTACTATAGTATCTTTAAATTCAATATCTTTCTCTTTTTTAAATGATAAAGAATTGTATGGATCCATAATTATTCTTGTAAGTTTAGATGTATCAAGCAGGCCTTCCTCTAGATCAAAATTCCACGATCTATTTTGTTTGGCTTGAAGTTTCCTTTGTAGTTTATTAGCAAGTTTAGAAATAAAATTCTTAAGTTGTAAAAGCTGTTGATCTAAAACTAACCTAAGTCTATTTAATTCATCTTCACTCTCAAGATCTTCTGCTTTAATAATTTCATCAAATTCACCTGTATAAGCTTTATACTTATTATCACCAAAATTTTTAAGAGCATCTTTTTTTGTTTCATTCGCACTTGATGTATCTTCTGTTTCTAGAGTTTGAGCATCATCATTTTCATTTTCCGTCGCAAAATTCTCAACATTCGGAACACCTGTCTCTACCGACATTTCTTGATTTTTGTCTTGTTTATCTTTATCTTTTTGATCATTTTCATGAGGTTGGCCATCATTACTTTTTTTGTCTTTATTTTCCAGGTCATCTTTTTGACTATCAAAACCTTCCTCAATATCCATCTCTGATATAATCTCTGATACTAATGAATTAAACTTTTCTTGATCTTTTAAAAATTCATTAAGTTTTAATAATTTTTTCTTCAAAGTAAAATCAAATCTTTTTTTAAAGAATTTAAATTCTTTTTCTGAATTTTTAGTATTTTTTAATTCTAAGATATTTACCCTTAAGTAGTTTTCGAAAGCTTCATTTATTTTGTTTTCGTTTTTTGTTAAATCTAAACCATTTAATCTCTCATTATAATAGTTGTGAATATTATCTTTAATTCCCTTAAATTTGATTGATCCGATCTTTTCATATCTTATTTTTTCAGCAATAGAATATAATTTTTTAGCTTGATTTCCATTTGGTTCAAAATTTTTTAGTATTTTATTATTGCTATATCTAATTTTCAAAGCCTCTGAATCTGCGATTGCTCTAGTTTTGACATAATTTATTTTATTATTAATATCCTCTAACTCAGGAAGCTTAATTGTTAATTTATCTTTTTCTGGATTTTGATTTCCAAATACGACTTGCACATCCTCAACGTTAGAAATTGTTTTGATTGTAGATTTTATAGCTGTTTTAAAATTTTCTAATAAATCTTCTTTTTTGTCCATTTTAAGCAATGGTTACATTTGCAGAGGATTCAGGCAAATCTTCTCCAAAACATCTTTGATAATATTCGGATATTATTTTTTTTTCTATTTCGTCGCATTTGTTTAAAAATGTTACTCTAAATGCATATCCCTGATCTTTAAAAATATTAGTATTTTCTGCCCAATGTAAAACCGTTCTAGGACTCATAACAGTTGAAATATCTCCATTAATAAATCCTTTTCTAGTCAAGTCTGCAACTTTTATCATATTTGATATTTTTTCTTTTCCACTTTTATTATCAAAACTTTTGTTTTTTGCCATAATTATTTCCAACTCTTTGTCGTGAGGTAAATAATTGAGTGTTGTTACAATATTCCATCTATCCATCTGTCCCTGATTTATTTGTTGAGTACCGTGATAGAGGCCAGTCGTATCTCCAAGTCCTACAGTGTTTGTGGTTGCAAACATTCTAAAGTAATTGTGTTGATCTAAAACTTTTTTCTTATCTAACAAAGTGAAACTACCTTCACTTTCAAGAATACGTTGAATTACAAACATTACATCAGGTCTTCCTGCGTCGTATTCATCAAACACCAAAGCAACTGGATTCTGAATGGACCAAGGTAATATTCCTTCTTTAAACTCCGTAATTTGCTTACCGTCTTTAAGAACTATCGCATCTTTACCAATCAAATCTATACGACTAATATGACTATCTAAATTAACTCTTACACAAGGCCAGTTTAAACGAGCAGCAACTTGTTCTATGTGTGTAGATTTTCCAGTGCCGTGATATCCTTGAATCAAAACTCTCTTATTAAATGCGAAACCAGATAAAATTGCTAAAGTAGTGTCTCTATCAAATTTATAATCTTGATCAATCTTGGGAACGTATTCATTTTTTTTCGCAAAACCTTCTATCTCCATTTCGGTATCTATTCCAAAAGTTTGATTTACAGAAATTTTAATATCTGGTTTTAGATTTTCTAAAGATGAGCTCATTATTTTTTTCCTATTGTCATTTTTAATTGGCTGTAAGCAAGCGTAATTTTCTTCAACTTATCTTCAAATTTTTTGCTACCAAGGTTTTTATCAGGATGATATTTCTTTACAAGAGTTTTAAATTTTTTCTGTATTTCTTCCCATTTAACCTCATAATTTAGTTCTAAAATATCTAAAGCGTCGCGGTCGGTATTTGACAATTTCTTTTTTTTAAAATCTTTGTAACCTGAGGATTTAAAAATATTTAACTTATCTTCCAGTGCGTTATTCCATAGAATGTTGAAAAAGTTTTCAGAAGATCCAAAGCTTTTAGTAGATTTATGCCAAGTTAAATCAGATTTTACAAAATATTCTATCTGTTGATCATTCATATTTGCAAAATAATTCCATTTTTTATTAAAAATCTTAATATGTTCTAGGCATAATAATTTGTATTTTTTACTATTATCTCTTTCAATAGGAGCTTTATAGCTTCCTTGATTCTCACAGTTATTCCAATCACAAATAATTTTCATATCAATTTTTAACTTATATAGTAAATTTATTATTAATGAATAATTTTTTAAAATCCATAGAAAAAAAATTAAAGAATAGTATTTCAGTTGAAAAAATTACTATTACTGACAATAGCCATAAACATAAAAAACATAAATTTTTTGATGTTAATAAATATCATTTGCATATTGAGATAAGCTCCAGCTATCTATCCACCTTAACACGACTTAATTCGCAGAGAACGGTCATGAAAGTTCTTGAAGATGAGCTAAAAAATCAGATACATGCATTAGAGATCAAAATTATATAATTTGAGAAAATTTTTCTTTTAGCTCTTTAATTGAGAGTTTTATTTTACCAGGTTCTGTTGTTTTTCCTATTTTCCTTAATAAAATAAGATTAATTTTTTTATCAAAGTTTTTTTTATCATTAGTCATGAAATTAATTATTTGTGCATATTCTTTTTTCTTAAAGTAATTATTAATACTGTAATTTAAATTATTATCTTTATAAATTTTTTTTAATTCAAACAAAGTATTTTTAGAAGCTAAGTTTTTCTTTACAGATAGTTTAGTTGCCATCATCATCCCCATTAAAACTGCCTCACCGTGATTAATTTTTTTAGTAAAATTATTTTTTAACTCAATAGCATGTGCAAATGTATGTCCAAAATTTAATATCATTCTTAAATTGCTTTCTTTAAAGTCTTTATTGACAAAAAATAATTTAACTTTGCAGCTTCTATAAACAGCTTCTTTGAGAAAAATTATATTTTTTTTTTTTAATAATTGAATTGAGTTTTTACTTAACCAGTCAAAAAAATCACTCTTTAATATTACTGCGTGTTTTAATATTTCTGCATATCCGCAAACCATTTCTCTATATGGTAAAGATATTAAAAAAGAAATATCTGTTATTACAAGTTTTGGCTCGTAAAAAGATCCAATTAAATTTTTTCCATATTTAGAATTTACACCTGTCTTACCACCAATAGAGGAGTCGACTTGGGCAAGTAAAGTTGTTGGAATATTTATGAAATTTATTCCTCTTTTAATTAAACTTGCAACAAATCCTGAAAAGTCACCTATGACGCCACCACCAATTGCTATTATTACATCGGTTCTATTAAAATTTTTAGAGAGAAACTCATCTACAAGATCACTTACATTTTTTAAAGATTTTAATTTTTCACTAGTAGAGTATTCAAATGAATAAATTTCATAATTATTTAACAATTTTTTAATTTTAGATATTTTGCTTTTTGGTACTTTGCTATCAATTATTAATCCTATTTTTAAAGCTTTAGGGCAGATTTTCTTAACTTTTTTGGGTAATAAATTTAATATATTATTACCAATTATAATTGAATAATTAGATTCAAAATTTTTTGCTTTTATTTCTTTAAATTTCATAAACTTTAACTATTTTATCAATTATTAAAAATTTATTATCTTTATCACAATTTATTCTATAATTTGCTAATTTATATATGTCTTTTCTTTCTTTATAAATAGTTTGAAGGTTTTCTTTTAGATTATTTTTATTAAGCAATGGTCTTTTATTTACATCAAAAGATCTCTTCATAAGAGTTTCAATACTCGAATCTAACCAAAAACTTATACATTCATCTAACACAACGACCCTAACGTCTGGATTGATAAAAGACCCTCCACCAAGAGCAATTATACATTTACTTTTTTTAAGATGCTCGAGTGTGATATTTTTTTCTAAATTCCTGAAATATTTCTCTCCTTTTTCATCAAAAATATTCCTTATAGTAGCATTTTCTGTTTTCTCAATAATTTTATCAATATCAATAAACTTCATATTTAACCTTTCTGACAAAGGTTTACCTATGCTAGATTTACCAACACCCATCATTCCAGTTAAAACAAGGTTTTTTTTCAATTAAAATCCAATTTATAATTTGATTTATCACAAATTTGTCTTATTTATTGAGTTTAAATATATTTTATTACTATGCAACCTAAATTCAATAACAGAAGCAGCTTTAGTCAAACCTTAGGAGCAAGGTTGTTAAAAATTCTTATATTATTATTAATTTTTATAATTTCGCTATTCTTAATTGAAAAAATTAATTTTCCGTCTCCAAAGCAAAATATAAAAAAAGATATAACTAATGAGATTATTAAACTTAAGTAAATATTTTTATATTCTAGTGTTTTTTTTTACTCTTCCTGTTTCAGCTCAAGATACCGTTGATATATGGGGAAATAATGAAAACGGTAAAATTAATCAAAATATTAAAATAGAGAAAAAAAATTTGGGTAAAATTAATACCAATCAAGCCGAAACAGTTAGTTTAAAGCCTAAAATAATAGAGAGTGCGAATAAGCTAGAATCCCCGAAAACTCTTTATGGAATTTATGATCCTGGAGAAAATAATTTGAGTTTACATATGTGGTCTAAAAGCGATGGAAATGAAATAAAAAATATTTTTAAAAGGATAAACAAAATAAAACTTTCTAAATCTGCTGAGGATTTTTTTATAAGTACGATTCTAACATATTCTTTTAGTCCTACTAATAATTTAACAAATGAAGAATTTTTATCACTTAAAGTAGAATGGCTAATAGAAAATAACAAAGACAATTTGTTGGAACAGTTTTTGAATAAAAATGAAACGAGCTTTAAAGATAAAAAAAAAATTATTCAATATCTAGTAGATAAAAATATCGCTAAGGCAAATCTAAATAATGGTTGTAAAAAAATAGAATTTATAAGCAAAGATATTAGGGACTCTTATCTAGAAAAATTTAAAATTTATTGCTTAATTTTTAATGACAAAAAAAATGATGCACGTCTTTTATTTGATATCCTACAAGAACAGAACCTTTCTGATGAGTTTTTTAATGATAAAATAAATTTTCTTCTTGGCGTGACCGAGAAAGTTGAAAATAAAATTAAAGACGATAACTTGTTAAATTTTTATCTTTCCTCCATTACTATTCAGAATTTTAATTATGAGGCAAATAATAAAACCAACAAATATATTTGGGAGTACTTAAATGCAGCCAACTTGGTATCAATAGATGATTTTGAAGATAAAGCAAAAATTAAAATTTTTGAACTAGCCGCTAAAGACGGAACATTAGATAAAACAAAAATTTTTGAAATTTATAAAAAAAAAATGTTTGATATAAATACTTTAGTAAATGCCGATGAAATTTATCAATCATTAGACGGTATTGAGGCTCGTTCATTAATCTTTCAAAAATATCTTCTATCAGACAAAAGTGAAAGCCAACTTAAGTATTTATTTCTATTAAAAGAAATTTTTAAAAAAGATAACTTATCTAATATTTATACAGATTATTTAAGTGATAAATTAAGAGAATTTAATAAAAGCGATATTCCTGAAGCGTATCAAGAAGTGGTTAATAAAAATATTATCACTGACAAAAATAACATCAAAGGTAAAATAAAGTATGATGATAAAATATTTCACAGATCTAGAGTGCTCAAACAATATACTGAAGATGATACGCCCAAAGCTAAGACACAAAAAAATTTAGTGAGCGTTTATAAAAAAGTTAGAAAAAATAAAAATTATTTTTTTTCAGCTAAAGATTTGGCTTTAATTCAGTCACTTGAAAAAGATGGGTTTGCAATACCTAAAGAAATTAAACACAATGAAATGGCTAAAAAATACGATATTCCCTCTGGTTTAATTGATTTAATGAAAAACGACGAAATTGGGCTTTTGTCATTAAAATTTGTTGAAATTTTAGGAGAAGATAAAATTGAAAACCTTGACCCTGAAACAATTTATTTTTTAGTTAATATATTAAATCAGTCTAATTTAATAAAATATAGAAATAAAGTTTTAGCCGCTGCACTACCTTTTAGACAGTAATTATATTATAATTTCAACATGACTATTCATAAAATTTTAACCGAACCAGATCTAATTTTGAGAAAAAAATCTGATACTGTAGAAAGAGTTGATGATAGTTTGAGAAAATTAATGGATGATATGATTGAAACAATGTACGAAGCTCCAGGTATTGGATTAGCTGCAGTTCAAATAGGAATTTTAAAAAGAATAGTTGTAATAGATGTTACAAAGGAAGACGGAAAAAGAAATCCATTATTTTTAGTAAATCCTGAAATAATATTCAGATCAAAAAATACATCTATATATGAGGAAGGATGCCTTTCTTTGCCTGGGCAATATGCGGAAATAGAAAGACCAAGAGAGTGCATTGTAAAATATATTAATTATAAAGGTATGAGTGTTGAACTTAAAACAGAAGGCTTATTAGCAACCTGTATACAACACGAAATTGATCACCTTGAAGGAATACTATTTATTGATTATTTATCCAAATTAAAAAAAACAATGATTATAAAGAAACTATCTAAACAAAAAGAATCTTTAGAAAGAATAGTGGTTTAAATTCAAAAATTTAATGTCAAAAAAAATTGTTTTTATGGGAACACCTACTTTTTCTGTTCCAACTTTAGAAGCTCTACATGAATCAAAGTATCGAGTAGAGTGTGTCTATACACAGCCACCAAAAAAATCTGCTCGTGGTCAAAAAGTTAACCCATCTTCAGTTCAAATTATTTCTAAAAAACTTGGTATACAAGTTAGAAGTCCATCAGATTTAAATAATAATATTGAGTATGAGTATTTTAAATCTTTAAAACCAAACATTGTAATAGTAGTCGCTTATGGAAAAATTATTCCTAAAAAATATTTTAATTTATCAGAAAAAGGTTTTTTAAACATTCATGCTTCATTACTACCTAAGTGGAGAGGGGCAGCACCTATACAAAGATCAATTATGAATAGAGATAAAAGTACAGGGATAAGCTTCATGAAAATAGAAGAAGGTTTAGACGAAGGCCCTTATTGTAAACAAATAAAAGTAAAAATTGAAGAAGATACCACTGCAAGTGAATTGACTGAAACACTATCAAATCTTGGTGCTGAAAATATTTTAAAATGCATAGATGAAATAGTCAAAAACCAAGCTAAATTTATCGATCAGGATAATTCAAAAGCAACTTATTCTAAAAAAATTATCAAAGAGGAGGCTAGAATTAATTGGCAGCTACCAGCCAAAAATATTTTAGCAAAAATCAATGGGTTGAACCCATCTCCTGGGGCTTGGTTTGAGCTTGATGGCTCAAGACATAAGATATGGAAAGCAGCTATCTCAAAGTTTTCAGGAAGAATAGGTGAGGTAATAAATGATGGACTAACTGTTGCCTGCAAGGAACAATCGATAAAAATATTAGAAATACAAAAAGAAGGTAAAAAAAAATTGTCAATAGATGATTTTTTGACTGGTACTAAAATTACTAAAGGAACAATCATATATTAATGAATAATTATCAAATACTTGTTGAGTATGTAGGTACAAATTTTGTTGGGTGGCAAATACAGAAAAATGGAATTTCGGTGCAAGAAGTAATTCAACGAGCATTATATAAGATAATCAAAAAAAAAATTTTACTGTTTGGATCGGGCAGAACTGATGCTGGAGTACATGCCATCGCTCAATCAGCAAGTTTTATGACAGAATATGAAGTTAAGGATAAAGTTAATTTCATAAGGTCTCTTAATTTTTTTTTACTAAAACATAAAGTATCAATTTTAGAAATAAAAAAAAGAAAAAAAATATTTCATGCTAGACATAGTGCTACTAAGAGAACATACAAGTATTTGATTGTTAACAGAGAGGCATCTTTATCATTAGATAAAAATAGAGCTTGGAATTTTAGAAAACAATTAGATTTTAAATTAATGAAAAAAGGCGCTAATATTCTACAAGGAACAAAAGACTTTTCCACTTTTAGAGCGTCTTCATGTTCAGCAAAATCACCTATAAAAACTTTACAAAAAGTAAAAATTAAAAAGATCAAAGATAAAATTGAAATAGTGTTTATTTCAAAATCTTTTTTACAGCAGCAAGTCAGGTCTATGGTAGGTTGTTTAAAATACCTTGGCGAAAAAAAATGGACATTAATGAAATTTAAGGAAGTAATGTTATCTAAGAAAAGATCAAGCTGTGCACCTCCAGCACCTGCGCATGGCTTATATCTTTGTAAGGTAGATTATTAAAATATTTTAAACTCTTATAGATTTTTTTCTTTTCTTAATTCTCCACCTAGAACCTTCTCGAACTATATAACCGCAACAGTTATCAGAACCACACTTACAGACATAGTCTTTGTAATCTTTATCATAACCAAATCCGTAATCATATGAAAGCTCCTGTCCTTTTTTGATATCTTTTAAAGCGAATATCCATAATTTAAGACCTTTGCCTGCAACTTCACAGTTTGGATTACAGGAGTGATTAATTAGTCTGGCAGTGTTGTTCTCAAAATCACCATCTAAATCATATCTGCTATTAAGATTAAATAAATATATAGCCTTGTCGTTGTCGTATTTTGGATTTTTTTCTGTTTCTTTTTTTGTAATAAGTTTACCTTTATAATATATTATTATTTGCCCTGCCTTTATATTTCTAGAAGCATATAAACCTCTATTGTCAATATTAGATTTTTTAATTTTATAATATTTCATTTAAAGTATTCTACCAGAATATCATGATAAATTCTTTTTAATTTTTTTAAGTCTGAAATTGAAACGCATTCATCAATTTTATGCATTGATTTATTAACCAAACCAAATTCTAGACACGGCGATATTTTTCTTATAAACCTTGCGTCGGAAGTTCCTCCAGTTGTCGAAAATTTAGGATTAATTTTTGTTATTTTTTTAATAATCTTTTTAGCCATATAAATTGTTTTTTCTGGCTTTGTTATAAATGCATCTCCATTTACTTCATATTTTATTTTAAAATTAGATTTATATTTTCTACAAACACTTTTTATTACATTATTAATTTTTTTTTTTAATGATGCTGCTGTGTGTATATTGTTATATCTAATATTAAATTGAGAACTTGCTCTAGATGGAATTATGTTATGCGCCTTATTATCTACATATATGCTTGTAAATTCTAAATTTGAAGGTTGAAAATTTTTATTGCCTTTATCTAATTTGATTTCCTTAAGTTTTTTACAAATAGCAATTAAAGTATTTATTGGGTTATTTGATAGGTGAGGATAAGCAACATGACCTTGGGTTCCTAATATTTCAAGTGTTCCTGAAATACTTCCTCTTCTTCCAATCTTGATCATTTCGCCAAGTTTAGTTGGATTAGTGGGCTCACCAATTATACAAAAATTAATTTTTTCTTTCTTTTTTTTTAAATAATCAACAACTTTTTTTGTTCCATTTATTGCTAATCCCTCTTCATCTCCTGTAATTAGAAAGCTGATAGAACCGTTTATTTTTGAGTTAGATTTTAAAAATTTACTAACAGCAGAAACAAAACACGCAATTGAACTCTTCATGTCATTCGCTCCTCGACCTATTAAATAATTATTCTTTATAATTGGCGTAAAAGGATTGGCAGTCCAATCTTTATAGTTTCCCGGAGGCACAACATCTGTATGACCTGCAAAACAAATATTTGGTTGTTTAGCACCTAATCTGGCGTAAAGATTTTTTATTGGCTCGCTTTTTTTATCTTTGAATTCTAATATTTTACAATTAAATCCTAATGATTTAAGTTTTTTACTTAAAAAATTTATTGCTCCAGCATCGATTGGAGTAATACTTGGGAAACGAATAAGCTCTTTAGATAATTGTAGCTCGTTAATATCTGACATTAATCTCTCAAAAGATCATTGATAGAAGTTTTACTTCTAGTTTTTTCATCAACTTTTTTTACAATAACCGCGCAGTATAAAGATGGCCCATTTGGATTTTTTTTATTCGGCAAACTTCCAGGGACAACCACAGAGTAAGCTGGAACTTTTCCAAAAGTAATTTCACCACTTTCTCTATCTACTATTTTAGTTGAGGCACCAATATAAACACCCATTGAAATTACAGCTCCTTTTTCAACAAGCACACCTTCTGCGATTTCAGATCTTGCACCAATAAAACAGTTATCTTCTATGATAACTGGCTCAGCTTGCAAGGGTTCAAGAACACCTCCAATACCAGCTCCTCCGGAAACATGACAATTTTTTCCAACTTGAGCACAAGACCCAACAGAAGCCCATGTATCTATCATGGTGCCTTCATCGACATAAGCACCAAGATTAATAAAACAAGGCATTAAAACAGCATTCTTAGCAATAAAAGAACCTTTTCTAACTACACCGTTTGGCACCTGTCTAAAGCCAGCTTTTTTCCAATCTTCTTCAACCCAATTAACTGATTTCCCAGGAACTTTATCGTACCAAGAAGTATATGGACCATGTAAAATTTCCATTTTGTTAATTTTAAAACTTAATAAAATCGCTTTTTTAATCCATTGATTCACAACCCATTTTCCATCTTTTTTCTCTGCGACTCTTATTTCTCCTTGGTCAAGTAATTTAATTGTTTCATTTATTGCGACAATAATTGATTTTTCTGAATCTATATTTATTTTTTCTTTGATTTCAAAAGATTCGTTTATGATTTTTTCAAATTTATCTAAGTTCATTTATTTCCTTTAAAAATTTTGCAAGGTCATCGGTTCTGTAGTCAATAAAATCAGAATCAGAAAATTCAGCTGCCCAAGGTTCGTTATTTTTAATCCAAACAGTTTTCATTCCTAATTCATGTGCTGGTTTTAAATTTCTGGCTATATCTTCTATAAATATACAATATTCTGGCTCAATTTTGAATTTTTCTATGATTTTTTTATAAGGCTCTATAGATGGTTTGGGTATAAAATTAGACTCGACAATGTCAAATACTCCATCAAAAAGCCTCTCAATGCCAATTTTTTTAGTAACATTTGCTACATGTGCCTTGGATCCGTTAGTAAATATAAATTTTTTGCCTATTAATTTAGTCAATTCAGTCTCTAAAGGCTTGTTGGGTTTTAAAAACCCAAGATCCACATCATGAACAAATTCTAAAAATTCATCAGCATCAATTTCATGATTTTTTATCATGCCATTTAAAGTTGTGTTATATTCATGAAAGTAATTTTTTTGTATTTTTTTAGCTTCTTCAATACTTACATTAAGCTTCTCAGAAATAAATTTTGACATTTTCTTATCTACTTGGTCGAATACTTTGGTATCACCAGAGTAAAGAGTGTTATCTAAATCAAATAACCAATATTTTATTTTAGTTAATTCTTTCATTTTCTAATAAGTGTACCGGCGCCTTTATCTGAAAAAATTTCATGTAAGACAGAATGTGGTTTTCTACCATCAATTATAACAACCCCTCTCACACCATTATTCACAGCGTCAATACAAGTGTTAATTTTTGGAATCATTCCACTAATTATTATCTCTTCTTTAATCATTTTATTAGCTTCTTCCGCAGTAATTTCAGATATCAATTTTTTATCTTTATCATAAACACCTTCAACATTTGTCATTAAAAGAAGTCGTCTAGAATTTAAAGCTTTAGCTATAGCGCCAGCTGTAATATCAGCATTAATATTATAAGGCAAACCATCTTTATCTAATCCCATTGGTGCTAAAACTGGAATTCCCCTATTCTCTATAATTTTATTTAAAGCATCTGATTGAATTTCTTTAGGAATTCCCACAAACCCTAATTCTTCTCTTTCTGGCTCAACAAATATTATATTGGATTCCTTAGTAGTTATCGAACATGCGGAACATGAAACCTTATTTAAAGCGGAAACTATTTCTTTGTTAAATTCAATTAAAACATCTTCAACAATTTTTATGATGTTTTTATCAGTAACCCTAAGACCTCTTATAAAAGCACTCTCTATATTCAATTCTGATAGCTTGTTTTTAATTCTTGGCCCACCTCCATGAACTATAATAATAGTTAATTTTAATTTATTTAATATAACGACATCTTCTATAAAATTTTTAAAAAGTTCTGGATCAATTAAAACATTGCCTCCACACTTTATAACTATTTTTTCGTTTTTATATTTTGAAACATATTTAGTAACATTATTGATATCTGGTGCTTTTTTTGGCCAAAATTTTTTTATCTCCTCTAAAGATTTAGTGTCAGACATTTAATTAGTTTTAATTTTTGTATTTTTCATTATCACCCACTGCTGGGTAATAGTTAAAATATTATTAACAGTCCAGTAAACTACTAAGCCCGATGGAAAAGATGCCAAAATTATAGTTAAGAAAAGGGGAAAGAAAGCAAATATTTTTGCTTGAATAGGATCAGTAGGAGCGGGATTCAGTTTTTGTTGTACCCACATCGATGCCCCCATAAGTATAGGCCACACACCTATTATAAGGAAACTTGGCGGATCCCAAGGTATTAAGCCAAAGATGTTAAAAAGGGAAGTGGGATCTTGCGCTGACAGATCTTTTATCCAACCAAAAAAAGGCTGATGTCTCATTTCTAAAGAAATAAAAAGCATTTTATAAATAGCAAAAAAG
>MDTF01010738.1_pt1 | contig 21683 bp, 15 predicted proteins | sample 811191 | NCBI WGS metagenome assembly MDTF01 (sample SAMN05326649, study PRJNA326480) | marine metagenome | isolation source: seawater | place: Southern Ocean | collected 2011
AAACCACCCCGACAGAGTCTCTAAATTAATTGTTGCTGACATCTCGCCTAAGGAATACACTCCTCACCATGAGCACATTTTTAAAGCACTTAAATCAACAAATCCTGCTATAGCTAACTCTCGCAATGAAGTCTTTGAAGTTTTAGAATCTCAACTTGGTGAGGATCCTGTGTTAATTTCCTTTTTAATGAAAAACTTAAGAAGAGAGAAATCAGGTGGGTATACATGGAGGTTTAACCTGGAAGCATTGTCCGTTAATCTATTAGATGTTACCAAGCAGATTCATCTTTCTACAAATACGGTTCCCACCTTGTTTATTTATGGCGCGCTTTCAGAGTATGTTCGCTCAGAAGATTTAACAGAATTAGAAGAATGTTACTTGCTGTTGGAACATGTTTGCTTAGAAAACTCAGGCCATTGGTTACATGCGCAAGAACCTGAACAGTTTTTTAATGCAACTTCTGGGTTTTTAAATCCCTAAAAAATCAATCTCCACTTGTTTCTTTCAACCACTTTCGATACACACCAAACAAACGAGAGTTAGAAACAAAACCCAAATACCCCCCCTTTGAATCGACAACAGGAAGATTCCATGCACCACTTACTTCGAATTTCGACATCACCGTCTCCATCTTTTCGTTGGACTTAATGACGTTGTCAGGAATCACGAGAAGGTCATTGACCGTTGTGGTCTCATACTTATCTCTATCAAACATAATTTGGCGAATGTCTTGCAAGTCAATTAGACCTAAAAGAAGTCCGTTTTCATTGACTACTGGATGTATGTTTCTTTTGCTTTTAGCTACAACCCTAACAAGGGTAGCTAAAGTGTAGTCTGGTCGAACGGGAAGGAAGTCGGTCTCAATCTCATCTGACAGATTCATCAGAGTGAGTACGCTTTTGTCTTTATCGTGGGTAAGTAACTCTCCTCTTTCTGCAAGCTCCCGGTTGTAAATGCTATTTTTAACAAGGTATTTAGAAAGTGAGTAACTAAGTGCAGCACTCAGCATTAACGGAACAAAGAGTTCGTAGCCACCACTGATTTCTGAAGCCAGAAAAATCGCAGTTAGAGGAGCGTGGAGAACACCAGCCATCATGCCCCCCAAACCAGCCAAAACAGCATTTCCAACAGGAATTGTGTCTGGCCCAAAAACCATATTGACTGAAATCGCAAAAATGTACCCCAACAAAGCTCCACCGAAAAGAGAAGGTGCAAAAACTCCTGCAACACCTCCAGCTCCAACTGTTAATCCTGTTAATATAGGTTTGAGAGCCCATGCAAAAAGAAGAGCTGCAACTATCGCAAAGCCATCAGTATGATCAAACAGAATTAACTCCCTAGATATAACATCCGAAGAACCCATAAACAATGAATTGACAACTTCATAGCCCTCGCCATACAGGAAAGGAAAACTTGCCACAGAAGAACCCAAAATCAATCCAGCTGTAATGATTTTAGTTAACGGATTTTTAAACCGAGAAACAGCACGAGATGAAATCAAATAAAACTTTGTAAAGACAACAGATCCAAGACCCGCGATTAAACCCAAAACGATATAAAAAGGCAATCTTTTCACATCAAAAGGTGCCAATTCTGTGACCGAAAGAATATCCTCTCCCTCAATGAGAAAGTACGCAGTTAACAAGGATGCTAGAGAAGCGAATATGAGTGGAACGAGACTTGCAGCCGTGAGATCGATCATAATCACTTCCACAGCAAAAATCAGACCTGCGACAGGCGCTTTAAACATCGCCGCCAGAGATGCGGTTGCAGCACAAGCGATGAGAAGCCGGCGGCGGCGAAAACTGCGCTTGGTACGTGACGCAATCTCTGAACCTATGGTAGCTCCAGCTTGAACAGCAGGCGCCTCAAGCCCGCCAGATCCACCAAAACCAACTGAGAGAATGCTTGTAACTACAGGAGCAAAAAGCCAGGTCCGCTTGAGAGCGCCTCTCCGCGTCGACAGCGCGTGAAGGGTTGCGGGAATGCCTCCCCCAGGATGCTGACCTCCAAGAACTTTTTTCACAAACCAAGCTGTGAGAAGCAATCCTATGATCGGCCCAAAGCCAATCAAAGGTTGAAAATTAATCAATGATTGTGCTGAAAACATGCCCGATCGAATCAGACTTACTCCATTTTTTAACACGACTGCCAGAAGCCCAGCTAACACGCCCACGAGGCTAGCCCAAACTAAAATTGCTTTATCTGACCTAAGAAATTCCCAGACTTTACTCAACATTATATCAAAATGCTAATTACCAGAACATCATCCACTTGTTCTTCTTTTGCTTTCCAACTGTCAAATTCTTTTGCAAATTGATCTTTGTGCTGATTGATTGGCACTGTAGACATTCGAACCAACAACTCTCTGAACCTACGTCGCATGTATTTTTTGCCGAATGGGCCTCCAAATTGATCTACAAAACCATCTGTTGAAGCAAAAATGGTGTCGCCATGCTCAAGAGAGAAAACCTGTTGGGTGTATGACTTTGAATCAGGCTTAAATGAAGCGATTGCAAATTTGTCGGCTTTCATTTCAAACAGTTCACCTGCTCTAACAACAAACAGGGGATTGTTTGCTCCTGAAAACTTAAGCTCCATTTTTTCCATATCCACTGCCAACATGACTAGGTCCATACCATCTTGCAGGTGGTCAGGTGACGATTCCGAACTCAGGACATCCAAAGCGGCAGAGTTCAGTTTGTCAAGGATTTTACTGGGCTCTGTAAACACTTTCGTTACATGGCTCAACGCATTGTACCCAACAAGACTCATAAAAGCTCCAGGCACACCGTGTCCTGTACAGTCAACTGCGGCTACAAGTCTAATTCTACCCACAGATCTAAAGAAGTAAAAGTCTCCGGATACAATGTCTCTCGGACGGTAAAAAACGGAGGAGTTGTCGAAAACCTCTGAGACTTCTTTTTCTGTTGGCAAGATGGATTCTTGAATTCTCAAAGCGTAGTTGATGCTGTCACGTAAATCGCTGTAGAGCTCTTCGGCTCTTTGTTTTTGCTTGGACATTTCTGCTGTTCTGTCCTCTACCTTTTTCTCCAACTCTCGTTCTGTTGTGGCCAAGTCATCTCGCATACTTAAAAGAGCATGACCTAAGGAGTCATCATCACTCAGTGGCTCATAGGGCGCATGAAAGTTTCCAGAACCCACAGCTTCAGAAAATTTTCTGGTTTTTTGAAGTCCCTCGGCGAGTCTGTTAACCGCTTCCGCCATATCTCCAATCTCATCTGGCGTGATGGGAACCTTAACATCGGGCTGCTGACCACGTCCCATAAATAACAAAGCTTGCTTCAGGTGTCGGACTGGCACAAGAATCGATCTTGTAAGTGCAAGACCTACGACAATTCCCAAAAAAATTACGGCAAGTGAAACTGACCCCGCAAAGAAACTGAGTTGATCTCCCAAGTGCTCCATCTGAGTCGTCGCTGCGCGCAGGGAAGATGTTTGAAATGAAGAAAGTGAAATCAATCTGGTGCGTATGCTTCTGTCGTAAATCGAAAGCAGTGAGCCATCTAAGGAATAGAATTCGGCGTCCATCATCGCTATGGGGTCGTCGTAACTTGAAAAATCTGGCAGCAATCGTTCAATCTCCTCATAAACTGAAAAAAGTCCCTCGATATCGAGATAAAGACTGTCAAGTTGCACTTTTGCTTTGGGGTCCCAATCTGGATACATTTCCTGCAATCTGGCAATGTTTTCCGGAATTGTCTTTGAGATCGTGGTTTTTAAAAAACGTTTCTCAGTATCGTCAGACCGGCTCTGAAAAGCAATCCAATGCTTGATGCTTACCCTAGCCTCCCCCAGCGATCTATCTAAATCCTCAAGTGCTTCAATACTTGGAACAAGTTCTTTATCAATCTTCTCACCGATCACTCTGCTTTCACCTAACAAAGATCTTGTTTGAATAAACAACGCGCCTACGGCAAGTGTGAACAATCCAAATCCCAAAGCCATTCTCCATCCAATGGTAAACCTGAATTTTACATTCGATGTTTTCATCTTACTCTCCCTCTGCTTTCAACACCTTGTCCAAAGCGTGTTTGTATTTGTCACTCTCCTCTTTGTTGCTTAACGCATTGTAAATCGTAGTCAATCCCTTCAAAGTTTCTTTTCTGTTGGGGGACATTGTATGGGCTGCAAGCATGGGCTGTAATGCTTTGTCGAAAAGTTCGATACATGCATCTTGTGTTTCCATCAGCTCAAACATTGCTGTTGTATGATCAATCGACTTAAGTCTTGAAACACCTCTGTTGTAGAGGTTAATCGCTAAATTATATCTAGCTGTGTAATCTTCTCCGTCCAGTTCAATCGCTTTGTAATAATGGGCAACAACTCTGGCAAACAGCTCCTCCGAATCTGTGGGTGTAGTTTCCAGCAACAACCTGTTTGCCCTCGCTAAATTCTTCTCCACCTCCACCTCTTCACGAGTCCAATCTTCGTTTTGATTTATCACACTTCGAATGGCAACAAATTCATTGAAATATCCGACAATCACATCATCCATACCCCTTGTAAAACCTCGAACCCCCCTCACCACATCATTCATGTAGGTCTTTGAAAGATAGTCCAAAGCGTCGAGTGACAATTCGGAGATGGATGTGCTTGATTGCGCATCGATTTCATAAGCTTTGATCAGTTGGCTGACAGCTAGCTCCCGTTCGCTTAATGCTAAAGCTGAAGTTGAAGACACTAAAAACACCTCCTTCTTAAACTTTCCTTTGTGAGAATACCCCGAAACATACCAAGCGCGTGCATCATCCTTGGCCTCATGTAAAAGGGCCGGTTCAATCATTTTGAGAGCTTCATCAAACAATTCTTGTTCGGCCAAGTCAATAGCAGCATCGACAATGCTTTCCGGATTTACGTTCTGAGCGTTTGACTGTGCTGAGAATAAGACAGACACCCAAATCAACAGGATAATACTTGAATAATTTTTCATCTCGTGACTGCCCATGATAAAATTCTATTGCCGACTACAAGCCCTCGATTTAATGCATTCTCCATATCTAGCTCATACCGTATTCTGCTGGTTTGAACTACAAAATTCACAACAGCTCCTTCTGGCATGGCTGTATCAGCGTCCACTGAAGTCACGACCATAATGGGCTTATCTGCTGTTTGATTGATCAACTGAATCAGCTGCTCACCTTCAGATTCTGTGTATAAAACATGGGTAAACTCAACCACCTGTTCAGAGTCTGAAATCTCTACAACCTCGAGCATTTGACTTCCTATCGTTTGCCCAGCATACTTCTCTACCAAAAAAAGATACAGCGCTGTGTTGCCTTGAATCCCTATTCTAAAATTACCCTGTTTTTTGTCATTTGGCCAATCATTGCTCCTTGCAAATTGAAATAAAAAACTGGCTTTTGTAATGGCTATCGTGTTCGCCTCATCAAGTTGTGGTCCACCCTGATCAGATTGTAACCATGAAGTCGAAAGCAAAATCACGACTGCAAAAAGCAAAAGATACATATTTCGAATTCCTAGCGTGAGCATCTCACGAAGTTAACCACTCCATTTGCTCGAAACTTATTTTACAAAATGGGTTCCTAACTTCTAAATGTGTGGGATTGTAGCAGTTGTTTAGATCTGTTCAACAAAATACCTGTCCGTATTTATTTCGTGAGGCAACTCTTTTCCATCCATGATGTACCTGACTAAATGCGCTGCTGTTGCGGGACCTATTAACACCCCCCTGGTGCCTAATCCATTAAGAATGTAGGTGTTTTCGGAAATCCTTCCTGCGTAAGGTCTCCTGTCTTTAGAAGCAGGCCTAAATCCTGTCTCATGATTCGTGATCTCAAAACGGTCGAAAATCTCAGGTGATAGCACAGGCTGAATGCTCGAAAGAAGCTCTTCACGACCTTCTGAAGAAGGAAGACTCTTTGCAACATTCCACTTGTATGTTGAACCCAATTTATAGGTGTTGTTTCCGCGAGGCAGGAGCCATTTTACTCTGTTAAGACACCTGTTTTTTGTGTTGATATTTGAAGTTAAAGTGAGAACTTCTCCGTGATCTGATTGGATTTTTAAATTGTGACATGCAAGCTCTTCTGATGCGCCTACTCCCCTGCAATCGATGAATTTTGAGGACGGGTGATTTTCTTTACAGGAAGCGTGATAGGTCTTTTCCTTGAACCGCCCCTTAGATTCGAGAAAAGATCGAAAAGAATCAAGCAAAAGTGGCAAATCTACCCAACCAGCTTCAGGCACAATCCCGAAGCCATGAGGTGCAATGACATCTGTTAGATTTTCATCGCTTGCAGGCTCAATAAATTGTGATACCGCATGACTCTCTTGGACTCTTTTTTTCCAGAGTATTTTATACTGAGCACTGGGGAAAATGCGCATAATTGGGGAATGATGAAGGATTTTACCCGGCATTTTGAGGAAGAGTTCCATTTGTAGATAGGTCTCCCTCATGACCTCCATATGCTCCCTTGCATTCCAAACTTCAACGATTCTTTTAAACGATACCGGATTGAACATTCCTGCTGCAACACGCGAGGCTTGATTCGATGAGTTGGGCTCTGATGGTTCATGAGAGTCTTGTGCTGCTTTGCCCTTAGGGGCATCCCAAACCTCATACTCTACATCTCTTTTCTCAAGTTCCCAGGCCACCAGCGTACCGGAAAGCCCACCTCCAACCACAATAAATTTGTGAGAACTTTCAGCGGTCATGCTAATCGATCCCCCCGAGTTCGCGCGCCACTTTTTCGAAAGCGGCTAGCGCAAAATCTATATGTTCTTTCGTGTGAGAGGCTGAAAGCTGGACCCGAATTCGAGCTGCTCCTTTAGGCACCACGGGAAAGAAAAATCCGATGACGTAGATGCCTTCTTCGAGGAGGCGGTTCGCCATGTCTTGGGACAGTCTTGCATCGCCCAGCATAACTGGTACGATTGCTGACTCCCCATCATTAAAAGGGAGGCCAGCACTGCGAAGTCCGTCTTTGAAATACGTGGTGTTTGACTCCAAACGATCTCTGAGCTCTGTGCTTTCATCGAGCATCTTAAAGACTTCGAGGGATGCCCCAACGATGGTTGGCGCTAGTGAGTTTGAAAAAAGATACGGTCGAGAACGTTGACGTAAAAGTTCGATGATTTCTTTGCGACCTGTTGTAAAGCCACCCATCGCACCACCCAAGGCTTTTCCGAGAGTACCCGTAATGATATCCACTCTGCCAAGCGCATCGCGCAACTCGATCGAACCTCTGCCCGTTTTCCCGATAAAACCGGTTGAGTGACATTCATCCACCATAACCAAGGCGTCGTACTTGTCAGCTAGATCACATATTTTTCCAATCTCGGCAACATAGCCGTCCATAGAAAACACCCCGTCAGTCACAATAATTTTAAATCGAGAACCAGCTTCAACTGCTGCTTGCAGTTGAAGCTCAAGATCAATCATATTGTTGTTTGCATAACGGAACCTCTTGGCTTTACACAGTCGGACTCCGTCTATAATGGAAGCGTGATTGAGGGAGTCTGAAATGATGGCATCTTCTGCGGTTAACAGTGGCTCAAAAACACCTCCGTTTGCGTCAAAAGCAGCGGCATAAAGGATGGTGTCTTCTGTTTGATGAAAATCTGCAATTGTCTTCTCAAGTTCTTTGTGAATGTCTTGTGTCCCACAAATAAACCTCACAGAACTCATTCCAAATCCATGGGTGTCTAGCGTCTTTTGAGCTGCTTTGACGACCCGTGGATGGTTGCTCAGACCAAGGTAGTTGTTCGAACAAAAATTTAAGACCTCTTTGCCATCCGTGAGTTTAATCACCGCATCTTGAGAGGTGGCTATAACACGTTCACTTTTAAAAAGACCAGCTTCCTCTATGTTTACAAGCTCCTGCTGGAGATGTGATTTCATTTTTCCATACATGACGCGAATTTAGACCAAACTCGTTCACCCCTCCCCAATCACATCCAGGAGATTAACATTGTAAATCTACGCCGACAAAACACATTTAATTGGCGTTTTAATAAAACCTTTTAACCCAATAGAAGCGGGTAATTTCTCTCGCCGTGACCCATGGGATTGCCATACGTGACAGGAAAGTCGACAGGAACATGAGATGAGATGATTTCACCCAAATCAAGGCCAAAGGGATTGTCAAGAGCTTGCCCATCGTTGAGGGTGTTGTCCCGAATATCTGAAAATGTTCCGACCATGAGGCCGTTCGCCTTTTCGAAAACACCAGCGAGCTTGAAAGAGAGAAACATTCTATCTATGTGGTAGAGGTATTCATCGATTTCTTCCACAAACAAATAAGACCCGCTGACATTGGGAAAATAGGGCGTCCCTAGAAGGGAGTATAAAACGCTTAGGTTTCCGCCAGTAACTTTCAACTTGGGATTCAACGTTGATCCAGTTCTTAATGCAGACCACATCGCATTAACATCGGCTGGCAAGGTGGAGTTTAAAGTCCCTGCAACAGGCGCATGTAGAGAGGTTACTCCGAGATTCGTTGACCAAGAATGAAGAACGGTAATGTCTGAGAATCCCACGATCCATGTTGGGTCGGAGAGGTAGGCTTTAGAATCAAGAAGCGGGAGCAGTCGACCAGAACCATATCCACCACGCAGCGCTAGAACAGCGCGTATCGACGGATCGCGAAATGCCGAATTGAGATGGCCAGCACGGTGTAAGTCAAGGCCTGCAAATTGGTGGTACTTCGCGTCGAGGTTAGATGGAATTACAGGTGTAAAACCTGCATCAACGACGGAATTGGCGGCGTCTTGGATCGCCTTTTGAGAGGCAAATCGAGCTGGAGCTACGAGCATGATTTTATCGCCTGGCTCGAGGTGTTTAGGTCTGTTTGAAGTCGTGAATTTTTCTGATGTGAGCATCTATTAAAAACTTTGTGTGACATTCTTTGCGGTGAAGTTAATGAGTCTGGGGGGAGTGAGGTATTTTTGGGCTAATGAATAAACTGCAATCAATGACCCCACTAATTAGGACTCCGAAAAGACGTCTAATTACTTCGGCTCTGCCTTATGCAAACGGGCCTATTCACGTGGGACACATGGCGGGAGCGTATTTGCCAGCGGATATTTATGTGAGGTATTTGAGAAGTTCTGGAGAGGATGTACTTTGGGTGTGTGGAAGTGATGAACATGGTGCTGCGATTACATTGAGAGCAAAAAAAGATGGGACAACACCACGTGACATCGTAGATAAATATCACGTTGAAATGCAAGGGGCCTTCAAAGGGTTGGACATCAGCTTCGATCACTACAGCAGAACTTCCAGTGAAAAACACCACAAGGTTGCCCAAGATTTCTTCTTAAAACTCCTTGAGAATGACAGTTTTGAGGTCAAGACACAAGAGCAATATTACGACGAGGAAGCTGACCAGTTTTTAGCTGACAGATATATTACTGGAACATGTCCCACATGCAATGCAGATGGTGCTTATGGAGATCAGTGCGAGAAGTGCGGTGCGACTCTTTCCCCGACAGAACTTATAAATCCCAAGTCGACGCTTAGTGGTGCAAAACCGATTTTAAAACCTACTACTCTTTGGTATTTACCCATGGGAAGACATGAGGAGTGGTTGAAGGACTACATCGAAAATGGGATGCTTGACGGAAAAGTGCATCATGATGCTAAAGCCTGGAAAAGCCATGTTGTAGGCCAATGTAAAAGTTGGATCGACGGTGGATTGCAAAGTAGAGCTATGACCCGCGATTTAAAGTGGGGAGTGCCAGTTCCTGTAGAAGGGGCTGACGGGAAAGTCCTCTATGTTTGGCTTGATGCTCCTGTTGGATATATTACAGCCACGATGGAGTGGGCTGAGAAGAATGGAAAGGATTGGCGTGACTGGTGGCAAAATGAAGACACCGAATTACTCCACTTTATCGGAAAAGACAACATTGTTTTCCATTGTATCATTTTTCCGATTTTACTTAAGCAACACGGAGATTTTATTTTGCCTCACCATGTACCTGCAAATGAGTTTATGAATTTGGAGGGTGATAAGATTTCAACTTCTAGAAATTGGGCTGTTTGGGTAAGTGAGTTCTTGGAAAATAATCCGTCGGGAAGCGATCCCATGCGGTACGTTCTGACATCCATCATGCCAGAGCAGCGAGACAGTGAATTTACCTGGAACGATTACCGAGATCGGATCAACAATGAACTGGCAGATGTGCTTGGAAATTTCGTGAATCGTGTCCTCGTACTGACGCGAAAGTATTACGACGGCATTGTTCCAATGGCTCCGAAAGAATCGGTTTTAACGGAGGTCGATAAATCGCTTGTCGATGTTCTGTCTGGAGCGGGTGAACGAATCGGTGATTTAATCTCACGCCATCGCTACCGCGAAGCCCAACTCGAAGCCATGAATGTTGCACGACGAGGTAACAAATACCTCACTGAGGAGGAGCCATGGAAAATTCAAAAAACTGACCCTCAGAGAGTAAAAACAATCATGCACCTTGCTTGCCAAGTTGTAGGAAATTTAGGAATCGTACTCGAACCATTCCTGCCAAGAACAGCTGAAAAAATATCTGTCTCATTCGGAGTAAATGGTCTCCGATGGAATGACGTCTCACCCTCACTTGTAAAAAACGGCACCGTATTGGGAGATTTACCAATCTTATTTACAAAAATTGACGAAGAAACAGTCGAAACTGAGAAAGCGAAACTTGGTCAAAAAGAAGTCGATTCAAATGACTCAAATAAAAACACTGTGATGCTTCAAAAAGACTCAACTACCTTCGATCATTTTTCTGAGATGGACCTCCGAGTGGCGACCGTGACGGAATGTGTGGCCGTGAAAAAAACCAAGAAACTTCTCAAGCTTACTGTAAATACAGGCCTCGACGTGAGAACAGTCGTTTCCGGCATCGCCGAGCATTTCTCACCAGAAGATGTTGTCGGTCGCAAGGTGGTGCTTTTAGCAAATCTCGAGCCACGGACCATAAAAGGAGTGGAAAGTTGGGGGATGGTTCTGATGGCATCCACAAATGATGGGGGATTGAAGTTCGTTACTCCAGAAGATGGAGTGAATCCTGGAGATGTAATTCGTTAAATTAAAGAATCAAAAGAATGTCAGTACTTACAACCATTAAAAAAAGATTTAGCCCTTATTCTTTCGACAAAACAAATGTTGGTTTTGAGGATATTGAAACAGCTTTTGAAGCTGCTCGTTGGGCCCCGTCTGGATACAACAACCAGCCGTGGAGATTCGTATACATTTCCCGCGATCATCAGAATTTTGAGAAAATGCTATCTTTTCCTGTTGAAGCAAATAGCAAGTGGATGAAGGACTGTGGAGGAATCGCCGTTGTTCTAGCAAAAACACAGAGTGATTTCAATGGCCAGCTTGACCCTTCTGCCCAGTACTGTTGCGGTCTTGCTGTAGGACAAATGCTCGTAGAAATCTCTGCCTTGGGATTACACTCACACCAAATAGGAGGTTTTGACAGAACGAAGTTATCTGCGTTTTTAGAGCTTCCAGAATATATTATCCCCATGGCAATGATGGCTGTCGGCAGAACTTCTGAGGAACCTCAACAAAACAGAAAACGAGAACCTTTGGAAGTTCTCGTTTTAAGATAAAAAATGCATCCACTTGGCTGCTTGCCGTTTCTTACTTAGCCACGACAAAAGACTGACGAAGGACCCCTCGTGGTGTTGTAACAGCAACAATATAAGTGCCGTTTGACAAGCTTGAAACATCTATCTCTGACTCAGAAAGCATCAATTCCATGACCCTCTGACCTGTGATTGAGTAAATCTCGAAACGGATATTCGATGCAGCAAATTCTACTGCTAGAGATATTGTAATCGCTGACGAAGTAGGACTTGGAAAAACATCCAGGTTTTGTGAAAAAACAAGGTCTTCAAGACCCATGACCACATTCACATCAATCGTAGAAACTACGCCTTCACAACCTCCATTAGAAGAGGCTACAACTGACAGAACGCCATCTGAAATATCTCCACTCCACTCGACAGTTACAAAGGATGTTCCTTGACCAGAAAGTATCGTTCCTCCAGCAATCGTCCACTCGAAGGAAGCTGCTTCGTCACTACAAGAGTAGGACCACTCAGACACGCCACTTCCTACCTCTACAGAACCATTTCCTTCAATTGTTCCGGCTGATGGACCATATTCACAATCGTCATTTGTCCAAGCATTCTCATCGTAATTACAAGCCAAAGAGTCCATGCACTGAGAAGGTGCATACAGTATAGGAAGAAGAAGTCTTAGGTCTGGAGATTGAATTCCCCAAGGGAAGATCTGAACATAGATAGATCCAGATATCGTTCCTGAAGTTGTCAATTGACCGATCAGAACTGTCAAATCATCTCCGGCAAAGCCAGCGTTGTCTGCACCCAAACCTGGAAATAGCGTAGCCCAACCATTGCCAACAGCGGTATTAGACATCACATTCTCACCGGCCTCGAAAGCAGCAAAAGCATTGTAAGTCGGATCTGTTAAAGCAAGTATTTCCATAGGGTCTATAGAGTTCTCAACACCTAAAGTGAGCCAACTGTCGTATTCCAAATCAGGAAAAGCAGTATAAAATGCTGGATTAATCGCATTCGCAAAAGTCTCACTTGCAGCTGGATGTTGGTACCAAGCTGGTGAAGATGTTGACTCCATAATCCAGGGGTAACTCTCACTACCGGTACAGGCTGAGAGATAGTCGTCTGCATCGAGCATGTGTAAATACATTCTCCATGTGGTCATTCCAGCAAGATCTCCGTCAGAATGAACAGCAAACTGCTCTAACCCGATCCAATATTCATCTGGTCCTTGTGCACGTATTGAGGTGAACGACGCGAGAAAAATCGCGAGAAATAAAAATCCTACTAAACTCTTCTTCATGTAATTCTATATTTTACCAGCCAAAACCAACATTCATACCAAATCTCACTCCGATACCATCTCCCTCTGGGAAAAGAGACTGGTCTTGTTCTGACACAGTTTCATCAAACAAATCTGTACTGATGCTTTTTACCTGAGGCCCTAAAAACATATCGACCATCAAGCCGTCACCATACCATTGGTAACCAAGCACAGCTGCAGCTCCAAGCACATTTCTGTTGAACCATTCATCTCCCTCGATCTCCCATTTGACAGTTCTATATCGGGCAAGTGCAGCTATGTAAAAACCTTCACAAGCATTTCCTCCAGGATAGAATCTAAATTCAGGCATCACAATAAATCCGAAACGGTTGGCTGTGAGCGTCTCGTTTGATGTCGGATCGTCCGCTGATCCTGATCCTGTCATAATTCCTGCAGACAGCTGTAGTGAAAACTGCTCTGTTAGTGCTTGCTCGTAACCAATTTGATATTGACCTGCAAAGAAACCAAAAGGATTCGCTTTAACAACTTGCCCCGGTCCGTCAGACTGAGCTGACAAAGAAGTGGAGCATAAAAACAAGGTAATTAAAAATATATTTTTCATTTTATTCTATGTTAAATTTTCATTCTGTTATCTTCCAAAACCAACATTCATGCCAAATCTAATTCCATTCTCTCCGACGAACCGGATGGGGATTTCTGACAAATAACCATCAAACAGCTCTGTACTTTCACTTTTAAACTGAGGTCCAAGAAACAAATCAACAATCAAGCCATCGCCATACCATTGGTATCCCAGGACAGCTGCTATTCCTTTGGAATTTTTAGTATACCAGTCCTCTCCTGAGACTTTCCATGTGTCTTTTCTAAAACGTGCAACAGCAGCTACATAGATACCTTCACAAGAGTTTCCGCCTGGATAGAATCTGATTTCTGGAATGAGAATTAGTCCTGACAGCTCTGATGTGAGTGTTTCCATTGAAATCGAATCGATAGAAAACCCTGATCCAGCAATCATTCCTGCTGCCATTTGTACAGAAAACGTTTCTGTTAATGCGAGCTCAACACCAAGTTGGTATTGATCTTGAAAAAAACCGAAAGGGTTTGTTTTGATCACTTTACTAGGCCCATCAGGCTGAGCGGACAAAGAAGTCGCGCATAAAAACAGTAAAATGAACAAGGGGGTTTTCAACATCATCAATGTAATTAGAATCCTATTTTGACTGAGAAAGATACAGTGCGACCGTAAGACCAATACCCCACTAGTTTTCCGTTTTCAACAGTGCCCTGTTCCTTCACCCCTGTTTGAGCATTTGTGATCCAGGTTTCATTTGCCTCATTCATGTAGATCGTATTCATCGCATTTTGAATGTTCAAAGCCAAGCGAACGTCAAAGCCACTTGCTCTGGTATTCCAACTCAGGTTAGCATCAAGGTATCCATAATCTTGCAATTGAACTGGCTGAACTCCAATTCTCTCCTCATCATCCCTGTCTTGATCAATCTCAAATTGCGCATATAAGTTCATGTTGTACACATAACTTGCTCCAAGACGAAAATTCTTAGGAAGGTCCATTCGAGCTTGAAGACCAAACTGTGTTTGCGGAGCGTCGCTCACCTTTAACCCTGCTGAATAAATGTGAAGTGAGTCAATAACCTCGTTGGTATTCTCGTCTAAAATTTCAGCATCAACATCATTGTCCCATCTCCAATCTCCAAGACTAACAAGACCTCCGATCTCGAGATTAGGAAGTGGTTTGGTGCGAAATTCAAGTTCAATTCCATCGTGGGTCTCAATCAAGCCTCTGATGAAAGCTCTATACTCTGTTCCATCAGGCCTAAGTATGGGCCCGGACATGATCGACTTGTCTTTCCACTTCGTATGGTAAACATTTATATCAAAAGATGCTCTTGGCAATCTAACGCGATATCCTATCTCAAGAGCTTCCACTTTTTCATTGACAAGGTTGTCATTTGAAAGCACATTTTGATAATTTGGAAAAACATTTTTAATAAAAGGTGCACGCGAGTAAACTCCAGCATTGACGTAAATGTGGTTCGTCTCTGTAATCGCGAAGGAACCCCCCGCTTTTGCATTGTATCCTGGAGCACTTGCCTTTTCGCTAAGTGCGCCATACACAAATTGCTCTGTGGTCTCATACTCTTCCGTATCCTGATTGTATTCCGTCACCTCCTGCATTCCAGTTTCATCATAACGAAAGTAAGTATACGGATCATAGCGGCGGTATCCAGTGTAAGAACCTGTTGCAGCAAGGAATGCTGATATCTTATCTGAATTGTATTCCAACTGAGTGAAGAACCCTGCGTATTTCACGTACCCAGTGTCATCATAATCCACCTTGTCCCCCTCGGTTGCCATCAGTTGATAGTCAGGGTTGATGCCATATCCCGTTGCGTTTGAGAATGACTGCATGTAAAAGTCTCCACCCAGTAAATTTGAAGTGCGTGTGAAGTGCTTTCCTTCATAATAACGCATATCCACTCCAGCAATCAAATGGAGGTTAGGAGTGATTTCAGATTTAAAGGTGCTTAGTATTCCAGTCCAAAAATGCTCATTGTGTGCATTCTCTATGACACTTCTCGATCTTCCGCCTGTTAAAGTATCTCCATTGAAAATCACCGGACTTCCTTTGTATTGAAGAGTGTCTACCCACGCTCCGGTTGATTCGTTAAAAGCGATTTCGAAAGCAGGATACGTGACCGGAAGAGTGCTATTCACATTTGTATCATAGAGATAGTCCCAGTTTCTTGTGGTTTTTACGGTTGATCCGTCTGCAAGGGTTTCATAAAGTCGAGGGTTACTCGTTCCGTCATATCTAGATCCATAGCCTCTTCCGAAACTCACATAAGCAGAAGTAGAAATGTGCGAGCGCTCACTAAGCTGGAAGTAGTGATTGAGTGCGATTTGTGGTTTGTGATATCCATTCACCCTCGAGCTAAGTACTTCTCCGTCCAGGTAACCCCAGTCGTCATTCCATCTGTGACCTTCGTAACCCAAGCTGTCTGGGAGGTTGTTGATGTCATTAAAGCGGTCCACCGAGAGTTGACCTCTACGTTGACCATGTGTTTGTGGAGCTCCTATGGCTGTAAATACCAGTCGGTGACCTCCGAAATCTTTTGCTGCAGTCAAGAAATAGCTCCAAGCATCTACAAATGTCGCGTCGACGTAACCCTCTCCATAGGTTCGTGAACCTATCGCACTAACTGCCCAACCATTGGGAAGCAATCCTGAACTCAGAGAGAGCATATGCTTCGTACGTCCATAGTCAGTAATCGATGTTTTAAAACTTCCCCCTTTTTCTATATCAGTGGCTTTTGTGACAATGTTAATGGTTCCCCCGACGGAATTGATTGCGAGTTTAGAGGCCCCCAAGCCGCGTTGAACTTGCATGGTTCTGACAGCATCGCCAAGACCTGCCCAGTTTGACCAATACACCCAACCATTCTCCATATCGTTCACCGGAATGCCATTGACAAGAACTGCCACATTGCTTTGATCAAATCCACGAATGTTAATCCTGCTATCTCCAAATCCACCTCCACCTTTGGTTGCGTAGACCCCTGGAGTGAAATTTAAGATCTCTACGAGTTCTCGGTCGCCTAATTTTTCTTCTATTTCTCGTGCGTCAATCGTTGAAACTGCAACTGGTGTTGCACGATCAACGGATACTGAAGCAATGACATCTGCCTCTTGCAAGCCAATTGCGCTCGGCTCAAGAACAAGATCTCCCATGTTCATGAGCCCCGTTCCAGACAGGGAGATGTACTTCTTCACTGTGGTGTAGCCCATCGTTGTTGCAACCACGTTTGTTTGGCCATAAACTCGTGTTTTAAATTGAAAAAATCCATCGAAATCGGTGAATGCACCCGCATTAAAATCCTCTAAATACACCGATGCCCCAATTAAGCCATTGCCTGATGTAGCGTCGATTACTCTGCCACGAATTGTGGTTTGAGCAAAAGAAGTTGTCACAAATAGAATTGCGACACAAGTTAAAATTGATGTTTTCATTGGTTTTACTATAATCTGCAAAATACCCACACAGCTGCGATAAGTCATCGTAGTCTATGGAAAATTATCCCCAACGACCTGCAGAGTTTAACATTTCTACAATTTGGACTGTATTTGTTGCGGCGCCTTTGCGAAGGTTGTCGCTTACAATCCAAAGGTGTAGGCCACGTGGGTTAGATAAATCGCGACGTAAGCGTCCTACAAAAACCTCATCTTTCCCCTGAGAATTGATCGGCATCGGATACTCGTTTTGGTCAGGATTGTCTAGCACGGTCACGCCCGAGAAATTGGAAAGCAAGGATTTCACGTCCTCCATTTCATAATCACATTTGAACTCCAAAAAAACAGACTCACCATGTCCCCCCATCACAGGAATTCGGACAGCTGTACAGCTCAGTGAAATTGAGTCATCCCCCATGATTTTTTTTGTTTCGTTGTGGACTTTCATTTCCTCTTTTGTATAGCCATTATCCTGAAAGACATCGCAATGTGGAATGCAGTTGTTGTCAATTGGATGTGGGTAGGCCATTTTAGATGGCGTGAGGCCTGCGCGCTCTTCAGCCATTTGGGAAACTGCAATTTGACCCGTGCCGGTCACACTTTGGTATGTGCTTACAACTCCTCTTTCAATCTGGAATTGATCGTGAAGAGGCTTTAGAACCATCACCAATTGCATTGTAGTGCAGTTGGGATTGGCAAAAATCATGTCACGTGACGTCATGCAGACCCCGTTCACCTCAGGTACAATTAATTTGATGTTTTCATTCATACGCCAGGCAGAACTGTTGTCTATTACAGTCACGCCTGCATCAGAGAATTGAGGTGCCCATTGACGACTCACCTCACCTCCTGCTGAAAAAATTGCCACATCTAAGTTTTTACTCAGCGCAGTCTGCAAGCTTACAATCGAAATATTCTCTCCTTGAAATTCGATGACTTTTCCAATTGATTGTTCAGACGCTACAAGGATCAATTGCGAAATTGAGACGTTTCTTTCTTCCAGAACATTCAGCATGGTTTTCCCAACCAAACCTGTCGCGCCCACAATGGCAATGCGTAGTGATTTCATAAAACAAAGCTAAAAACTTTGTGAGAGTATACAACTGTTTTGTAGGTGGTTTTGTAAATCTTATGAACCGACAGAACTTTGCTTAAATAGCCGATATACATGTATTTACTCTCTGTCATTTCTTTTTTATCCGCCCCTGTAAGTTCAGATTCTGTGACTTGGCAAATCTCTTCAGGTTGGGAGCAAGAAGGTCTTGAATCTTGGACACTCGATGCGCCCTCAGCGGGAATGTATCGGATATGTGGGTGTGCTGAAGAAGCCTTTGAAGAATTCCGATTTGACATGAGATGGAGGCAAGATTTGATGGGATCAAACAACAACAATTCTCGGTTTTTTCTCAGTGAGAATGGTCTATCTGATTCCACAGGAGGAGTTCCTAGCGATGCTCTTGTTTTTGCGGTCGGAGAAAATGGCAGCAATGATCCTTTAGCTATTTCGAACACCTTTTCAAATGGGTACACAGAAATAACGTCCCCTTTTTTTGATTTTTCTCAGCCCTTTGATTTGGATTTATCGATTAAGATGTCGACTCAGGACTATCGCGTTTCACTTGATGCTGGTGCACACAATGAGGGTTGGGAAATCCCTATAATTTCACAATTTAACATCAACTCTGACAGCTCAGAAACAAATTGGCATCCCCGATGTTTTGGATTTGAGGTTCAATGTACATCCTCGAATACCAATGCATTTTCTTGGGGGTTACATAGTTTCTTCACAACAGAGGGTGCTGTTGAAAAGCCAAAACTGTTGTCACATCGAGCCATTGACAGCACTGTTGTGCAGCTTGTATGGTCACGGCCAGTGTCATCAAATGCAGCTATGACTACATCTAACACATCACCTCACATCAGTTTTCTTACGCTGCCAACCTCCCTCTCAGACGAAGTTTACAAAGCCCTTAAAATAAAAACATTTGAGATTGACACTGTGATACAGGTCGTCTACACACCGCTCAATTCAGCCCAATTTCGAGACCTTGTTATAACTGAGTTGTTCATTGATGCTACACCGTCTATAGGTTTTCCAGAAGTAGAGTGGATCGAGATTTTAAATCGTTCTGACAAATATGTGGACATTGGCACATGGAGTGTCATCGCAAATAGCACTTCTTCTTTAACAGAACACATTAACATGATTCCACGCAATGGATGGGATGGAGTTTTAGCTCCAAAAGAACGATTCTTAATATCTACACTTCAGTTTGATTCTTGTGAGTTCGCCCCGTCTCCGAAATTACAAGCGGAGCTTCCTGGCGTCACAAGTCTTAATGACAATGGAATGAGCCTCACGCTCCTTCGTTATGATGGCACATTGATTGATCAAATTATCTACGACAGAACATGGTGGCAACCCTATTCAATACCCGCCAGGTCCACAAGTAAAATTTATACCGGGGGATGCGGACTGGCTTCAAACTGGTCTCCTTCTTCTAATATTTTCGCTGCAAATCCTTGGTTTTCTGGAGAAGTTGAAACATCTGAAGCCAGCCTGATATTTCAAGATTTTCATGTCAAAGCTCATCTTCTAAGCGAACATGTTTTGGAGTTTTCATTTTCCCAAGATATCGATCCACTTTGTGACATCGTCGCAACGATGAATGATGTCAGCACGAATTTGCTTTGGGGAAACTCCTCATGGACTGCCAACCTCTCCTCACCTTTAACTCTAAATGAATCGATCGACATCACATTTGATGGCGTGCGGCCATGCTCCGGCGACTCATCTTTTTCATGCACGCTTTTTGACTGGACGCCTGTAGCACCACCTCAGTGGGGAGATTTGAAGATTACAGGTTTTCTTACGAACCCCGATGCCAATTCTGGGACAGATGAATGGGTTAAAATCTCAAACACCTGTGAACACTCAATCGATTTGCATAACCTTGAGATCAATTCTCAGGCCATTACTGACGCCCCCATTTTAACACCTCACCAATCCTTGAAAATCAATTCCTCAAACACTAATGAATGGGTCGCCTTGGCTGAGAAAAGTGGTACAATAGAAATTAGACTTGGCGATTTGATTTTAGATCTTGTGGAATACAGTTGGTGTTGGCATGTCGACAAAGAAAAAGCAGAAGGAGGTTATGCCCTTAAAAGGATTAGCAATGATGAAGCTTCCAACAATGGCAAAAATTGGACGACCAATCTGATCGAGGAAACTTTCACCGAAGAAGTAGACCCCATCTTTGAAAACACAATCCTCTTTGGTTTGCTAGATGGAAGACTTGCTTGGCACAGCCCTTATGCCATGGACTCAACAACACTTCTCAGTGATAACTGGTCACCTGCAATTGATTGGGCGTTTTATGGTTCTGGCCAAAACCATGCAACAGCTAGCAGTCCGCTCCTCTCCCATGAAGATTCCTCGTCTGTTCTGCTTCAATGTCATGCTTGGAAGAGAGCTGAAAGAAGTGCAATAATCGAAAATAAATTTTGGGTTGTGCCCTTGCATTACAGCTCCGAAAGTCAGGTTTATTTAAATGAACTTTTATCAAATCCCAAAGTAAAAGGTGGAGAGTTTATTGAGGTCGCGATGAAAAGTGTTCTTGGTTCTGAGAATCCCGACTCAGCTCGAGCTTCCACATATAATTGTGTCATCACTACGACTGACGGTGCCACTCCAAATGATTTCAGAAGATTGTCGGAAATACATTGGATGTTTCCTGAATCTGGGATACTCGCTTTTTCTGAATGCCCATCATGGGTCATCAATCGCAAATCTGAATCCGTCATTCTAGAGCTTCCGATTCCTTCATTGCAGAACGGAAGGGAGCTTGTGATTGCAAAATTTGAGGACACAATTGTAGAATTCGATCGAGTCACAATAAAAGAACTGTCACAAGACATCTCTCAAGAGAGGGTCGAAGAGTCGAGTGAAACTTGGATCCGCGCTCCGAGTTCACACGGAGGAAGTTCACCTGGTTTTAAAAATTTCGCGACACAATTGAATGATGAAAATGTCAATATTCATCTGGGAGAACTTGATGTTTTTCCGAAAACAATTAACCTCAATCCGTACTCAGACGAAAATGGAGTTCAAATTTCATACGAGCTAACAGACAACACTTTGAATACTGATTTTGTTGCCTGCCTGTCTATTTATAACTTTAACGGAGAAGAGATTGTAAAGCTTTCTGAGTCAGAAACAGTTCAAAAACGAGGCACATGGGGGTGGGAAGGTTATTGTGAAAACGGGCTTCCTGTTTCGCCTGGCACATATATCGTTGTGATGCAAATAGAACACCTCTCAAAAAAGTTCATGAATCGCAGTTTAATTCAAGTCGGATATTACTGAAATTGGCTGAAATTGCGGCCTATGTTTGAAGACATTAAAATCACACATCTCGATTCGCCTGCAGGTGCAATGTTTGCTCTTGCAGTTGTGAATTTAGCGCTCATGGTTTGGCTTAAGCACGGTTTTCCTAGGGAATGGAGATTGGCTGGCTGGGCTTTGCTAGATGTGCGACGCATTTGGCAAAGAAGCGCTGATGAAGCTCCAAGAACTGGAGGGGTTATCATCGCTCACATACAAGGTGGAATTGCTCTGGCAACCATTTCATATGCTTGCCTTGACAATGCCATACAAGGATTTGCATTGGGTGCCGTGATCGTCGTGGTTAGATTGATCGCTGTTCAAGTCTTCGGTCGGTTTACACTACTTGAACTACTCGTCAAAGAATCGGCGGACATTGATCGACATCTAAGAACATGGATGGCTGGTTCTGTCTCCGTGATTGCAA
>MDTF01001668.1_pt1 | contig 21682 bp, 12 predicted proteins | sample 811191 | NCBI WGS metagenome assembly MDTF01 (sample SAMN05326649, study PRJNA326480) | marine metagenome | isolation source: seawater | place: Southern Ocean | collected 2011
CTACTTCTGTAGAAGTGATAAAAAACACTAAATAAAAGGAGATTTAATTGGTAAAACAGAAACTTTTCTATTCTTAATATCATATTTATCTCCGTTAGAAAGTACATGGATTATTAAGTTAGCCATCGTCATTGGCGTGCCCTCTTTAAGAATTTTTTCGTTGTTATGTGTGAGTTTGCTTCCGTCGAAAATAATAACCATACCAGACCCAATTACAGTAGAATTGCTTCCGTTTTTAATAATCATTCCTGTGTCTTCTGCTAAACCAATTCCTATTAGATTTGGATGTTTTGCAACCGCTTCAGATTGTCTCCCAAAACGTCCACGCCTAATAAAATGAGTGTCAATAATTAATTCGGGTATTAAATTTAAGCCTTTATACATAGAAACAGCTCCTTTAATAAAAGCTTCAGATGCGCTTCCTCCAGCAATCATTTCATTTGCCATTGCCATTGCTCCTGCACTTGTTCCCGCAATAACAAAACCTTTTTCATTTTTATATCTATCAGCTAAGATTCTATGAATCGTAGTTCTGCCAATCTTCTTGGTGATTTTAGATTGATCTCCTCCAGAAAACATTACACAATCTGCATTCTTAATCAACTTAATGGAAACTTCTTTTTCAGAGTCTTCTATATTTCTAATATCAAGAACCTCAATATTTTTACATCCTAGAGCAGTAAAAGCTTCTATATAATTATTTCCAACTTCAATAGGAATACTTGATGCAGTAGGGATTACTACAATATTTGCGTCAACACCACCAGCTTCTTTTACAACATGATATAAAATACCTTCACTAATAAATTCTTGGGTGTATTGTTCGTTTTCTTCAATTCCTTTATCCTCATTTCCTCCAATAGGAATTAGTGTTCCTTTTATCATTTTAGTAAAAATCTTCTTGTTTATCTATAGATGCTAAAATAAACTAATTTTTATCTTTTAAAATGTATATATTTATAAACTTTCAATAAAAAACAAAAAATAATTAAATATGAAAATTAGAGAAATTACTGCAATGAGAGGCCCGAATTTTTGGTCTATAAGACGTCATAAATTAATAGTGATGGTCTTAGATCTTGAAGAAATGGAGGAGTTTCCTTCTAATAAAATAGAAGGATTCCCTGAACGATTAAAAGCAATGTTCCCCTCGATGTATTCTCATAGATGTTCTGAAGGATGTGAAGGTGGTTTTTTTATGCGAGTTGATGATGGTACTTGGATGGGACATATTATTGAACATATTGCCTTAGAAATACAAACACTTGCAGGAATGGATACTGGTTTTGGAAGAACTAGAGGTTATGGAGAAGAAGGAGTTTATAGTGTGGTTTTTTCATACATGGAAGAGTCTGTTGGAGTATTTGCTGCAAAGTCAGCAGTTAAAATTTGTGAAGCACTAATTTCAGGAGAAGTGTATGATATGTCTGATGATATTCAGGAAATGCGAGAGTTACGTGAAGCGGATCGTCTTGGGCCAAGTACAGGTTCTATAGTAGCAGAGGCTGAAGCTCGTGGGATTCCTTGGATTCGATTAAATAAATATTCTTTGGTTCAACTTGGTTATGGAGCAAATCAAAAACGTATTCAAGCTACTGTAACTAGCGAAACGAGCAGTATTGGTGTGGAGTTGGCCTGCGATAAAGAAGATACTAAATATTTACTTGAACAAGCAGAAGTTGATGTACCTCGTGGTGACATTATTCGTCGTGAAAGAAGTCTAGAAGATGCGTGTAAATATGTTGGTTATCCTTTAGTAATAAAACCAGTTGATGGGAATCATGGTCGTGGAATTACGGTTAATATACAAAATTATGATACTGCCTTAGTTGCTTTTAATCATGCAAAAGAAAGCTCTAAAAGTGGTGCAATTATCGTTGAAAAATTTATTGTTGGTGAAGATTATAGATTATTAGTCATCAATAATGTATTGGTAGCTGGAGCTATTCGAACCCCTGCTCACATTATAGGAGACGGTAAATCAACGATTCAAGAACTTATTGATATCGTGAATAGTGATTCACGTCGTGGTTTTGGACATGAAAATGTCTTGACAAAAATCACTACAAATGAATTAACTATAAACATTATAAAAGATGCAGGATATACATTGGAATCTGTGATCTCTGAATCTGAAAGATTAATATTAAAAGATACAGCAAACCTAAGTACTGGAGGAACTGCTGAAGATATTACAGATATTATCCATCCTGCGAATGTGAGTATGGTGGAACGAATTTCAAAAATTATTGACTTAGATATATGTGGAATAGATATCATGACCACAGATATATCTAAACCATTATCTGAAACGGGAGGAGCAGTTTTAGAAGTAAATGCAGGACCCGGGTTTAGAATGCATTTATCACCAACAACAGGTTTGCCACGTAATGTAGCAGGACCAGTAATCGATAAGTTGTTTCCTAAAAAAGGAGATACAGGACGCATTCCTATCATTGCAACTTCTGGAACGAATGGAAAAACAACAACAACACGTTTAATTGCTCATATAGCCAAAATGAATGGTTATCGTGTTGGTTATACAACGAGTGATGGTGTATATATTCAAAATAGATTATTAATGACAGGTGATTGTACTGGTCCCGCAAGTGCTGAATTTGTATTGAAAGATCCAACGGTAAATTTTGCTGTTTTAGAATGTGCTCGTGGTGGTTTATTAAGAGCAGGATTAGGATTTAAAAAATGTGATGTAGCAGTAGTGACAAATGTAGCAGCTGATCACTTAGGGTTAAAAGGAATCCATACAATTGAGCAGTTAGCAAAAGTGAAAGGTGTTGTGCCTGAAACAGTACTACCTGAAGGCTATGCCATCTTAAACGCTGATGATGATTTGGTGTATGACATGCGAAGAAAAGTTGATTGTAATGTTGCATTATTCTCCATGGATGAAGACAATCCGAGAATAAAAGCATTGCAAAGATTGCATGGAATAACGGCAGTATATGAAAAAGGGTATGTTACTATTTGTAGAGGTGAATGGAAAATGCGTATTATGAAAGTAGAAGACATTCCGCTAACCTACGGTGGTAAGGCTAAATTTATGATTCAAAATGTATTAGCAGCTGTTCTTGCTGTTCATGTACAAGGGATTAGTATTGAAGATATGAAAGCCGGTTTAGAGACCTTTATACCTTCTGCTTCGCAAACTCCAGGACGTTTGAATTTATTTGAATTTAAAAATTTTAAAATACTTTTAGATTATGCTCATAATCCCGCAGGAATGAGAGCCTTAAAAGATTTTGTAGATGAGTTAGATGCTACTGTTAAAGTTGGAATTATTGCAGGAATTGGAGATAGGCGTCTTGAGGATAATAATGAAATGGGAAGTATTGCTGCAGAAATGTTTGACGAGATAATCATAAGACAAGACAAACGCTTAAGAGGTAAAACGGAAGAAGAACTTATTAAGATGTTGAACGACGGAATTAAAATGAAAGATCCGAATAAGAAAACGACTATTATTCCTTCAGAAAAAGAAGCAATTACTTATGCAGTTAAAAACGCGGTAAAAGGATCTCTTATCATACTATGTAGTGATGTTATTCCTGATGCCTTAGCTTTGGTTCAGAAATTTAAAGAACAAGAGGCAAGAGGAGAATTAGAGTTCGCTTAAAAGAAGAGATTACCAAATAAACAAACAATAGATTAATAGTTGGTTTATTGTTATCATAAAAAGCAGTTGTTTCTACTAAAGGAGCAACTGCTTTTTTCGTTTTTAAACGATTGCTTAATAGGCTGTTTCAAATATTTGTGTAAAAGACACAAAATGGTTGTTGCCTTTTAAAATTGTAATTTTTTTAGCAGCTAATAATCTATTCCATGTTGTTTTATGAATTACGATCGAAATTAAATCAGTTTTGCGAAGGGTAATTACCAAATCTGGGATGCTCTCTTTTTCTGTTAAAACCAAGATATTATTTCTAACAATAGTATTCTGAACCTTACCATCAACCCTAAATTGTATATTCATATTTAAGTTTTCAGCATTTTCTGGGATTACTTGTGCTTCTAATTTTTTAATTATTTTAGAAATAGAAGAGTATGTTAAAAATTGCACAATGGTATTTGCATATATTCCTTGCCAAGGAATCTCCTTTTTAATATGAGAAAGCAAGTAATTCCTTTCATTAGCACTTTCTGTTTTTCTTGCGATTTGAAGAAACGCTTTGTTTTGGTAAGTGACTGCTTCCTTACTTTCTGGATTCACACTTAAAAGTTTATCAGCAAGAGAAGCCGTCCAAGCATACTCTTCATTGGCATATGCTTTTTTTATAGCCTCTAAAACCTTTTGTTCACTACCAATTAGTTGAATTAGTTTCTTGTTTTCGTAAGAAGCTGTTTTTTTTGATAAATCATTTATATTTTGAAAAAACCCAACTCTCTTTATGTGCATTTGACGAATAATCCAAGAAATTTTATGATAATACGCTTGTAAATCTTTATGGTTTTTTAATGCTTTAGGTAGTTGTAAATTGTCTATCACTTGATCTGCAGTCCAGCCTTTTACAACAGCTCGATCTAGTTGGTTGATCATAAACTGTATCAAGTCTATATTGCTCGAAAGTACATCTAGAACATCTTCTTCCCCTTTTAAAACTCGTCCGTGACCACCCACAACAAATTCTGGTTTTAACGCTAAGCCTTTAGTTATAGAATGAATAAAATCCTTAGGATCTCTTTCCAATTCAAAACGAGCCGTTTCTATATAAGGAAAAGTTCCACCAATAATATCTCCTCCAAATAACACCTTGTCTTCGGGGAGCCATATCATTAAATTTTCTTTTAAATCTCCAGCACTAGGTATTAATTGCAAAGTAATTCCATCAATTTCTATAGTTGTCTCTTTGTCAATTACTCTATTTGGGAACTTGATTTCTGCACGTCCATTTATTCTTGGAGAAATCCCCACAGCAGCTCCTACTGTTCCTTTATCACCAAGTGGTAATAAAATACCCATTTGCGAATATCCTCTTTTAATGACCATAGGTTGTATAGTGCTGTTTTGGTAATTCAACCAATTCTGCCAACCTTTAGGTGCAATAATTTGAATATTTTTTTTAGTAAGACTTGCTAAATAAGTACTTCCTCCATAATGATCTGGGTGTAAATGTGTATAAATTATGGCGATTATTGGTTTGTTATTTATTTTTTTATATTCCTCAAAAGCTTTTTTTGCTTCACCTGGAAACCAACCCGTATCGATTACAATGGTTCCGTTTTTAGACTCTATAAAGCTAAAATTTGCATAACTATATGCAAAAGCAACAGTAACTCTTGGTGATAAAACCGTTAATTTTGCCTCAGGAAAAGTGTTTTTGTGAAAAGTAACTAATGCTTCATTTGCATTTTGAGATAGCCCAAAATAACTTGTTAAAACGAATAAGACTAGGTGTAATTTTCTCATGCTACAAAGTATAAATATATCTATAGGTAAAAATTATCTTTTGTTAAGAAGTTCGGGTTTATTCTTTTTTGTGTATTAAACGAAACCTTAACATTATGTTAGAGTTCTTGTATTTGATTTACAATTATATTTGCATTAAATTTTATTTTATAATTCTATGCTTCGTTGGATTCTTCCCTTAATCATATTAACCGTTTTTATTGTTCTTGTCGAAATTTACACGTTTCAAGCGTTTAAAACAGTCTCAAAAAGTAAAATTGTACGATATTCTTTTTTAGTTTTAAGTATTGCAGTTTACATCAACTTTTTTGTAATGATATTAACTTATTCTAGAAGTGATGGACAAACACCTCAATTTCAAATGGCAATGGGTTTATTACTAACGGTTTCCATTCCAAAGTTAGTAGTTATTGTGTTCCTATTTGGGGAAGATTTTTATAGATGGTTTTTAAAATTTATTTCTGCCATTTCAAATGGAGAAACAAAGTCTTTAGAAGGAAGAAGGAAATTTATTTCGCAATTAGCTTTAGGCTTGGCTGCTATACCTTTTACAGCTTTTATTTACGGAATTATTCAAGGTAAGTACAACTATAAAGTAATCAAACACCAGCTAGTTTTTGATGACTTGCCTGAAGCTTTTGATGGCTATACAATTACACAAATTTCTGATATTCATTCAGGAAGTTTCACTAATAAAGAAAAAATCCAATATGGAGTTGATTTAATCAATGAGCAAAAATCTGATATAATGCTGTTTACAGGAGATATTGTAAATAATAAAGCAGATGAAATGAATGATTGGATTGATGTTTTTTCTCAACTAGAAGCTAAAGAAGGTAAATACTCAATCCTTGGGAATCATGATTATGGAGATTATATGGATTGGAAAAACCCTGATGACAAGTTGAAAAACTTTCAAGATGTAAAAGATGTTCATAAAAAAATCGGTTTTGATTTATTGCTGGATGAACATCGCTATTTAGAAAAAGACGGACAAAAAATTGCGCTTTTAGGTGTAGAAAATTGGGGAAAAGGATTTAACCAAGCTGGAGATTTAAAGCGAGCATCAGCAAACATTAAAAAAGAAGATTTTAAGATTTTAATGAGTCATGATCCTAGTCATTGGGAGTATAAAGTAAAACAAGATGATTTTAATTATCAATTAACTTTAAGTGGTCATACGCATGGTTTACAGATGGGAATAGAAATTCCTGGTTGGTTTAAATGGAGTCCATCTAAATATGTATACAAACAATGGGCAGGATTATATGAGGAATTTGGGAGATATATAAATGTAAACAGAGGTTTTGGGTACCATGCATTTCCTGGGAGAGTTGGTATTTGGCCTGAAATTACAGTCATAGAATTGAAAAAAGCCTGATAATCAGGTTATTTAATTAGATTTATTATATTTGTGTTATAACTATTTTATAGTAATATGTTTTAAACTCATTAGAAACGTTATGTTATGACAAAATTTGGAGATTTAATTAGTCTTGATAAGCCTGTTTTAATCGATTTTTATGCTGATTGGGATGAGATAGAAAATAGTGTTGATACCTTAAGAGATGTTGCTGCTGCTCTTGGAGATAGAGCAAAAGTTATAAAAATTGATATCAAAAAAAATGAAACGTTAGCAGATGCTTTAAGAGTGAAAGGAAATCCTACTTTTATGATTTATAAAAATGGAGAAATGAAATGGCGTCAAACAGGGTTTCAAGACGCAAACACCCTAATTAGTTTGGTGCAACAATACCTTTAGAACTTTATTTCTGAGCTTCAGAAATAAAAAACCAATTACAAAGATGTTAAGATTACTTCTTTGTAATTGGTTTTTTTTATGCTTTTACTATTCTTCTGGAATAATATGACTAAACAAACTAATTGTTTTGTTAAAATCTTCTTGTAATTCTTTTACAAAATCTTCATCAGTATCATATTCAACAACTTGATCTATAATACCTCTGTACAAGTATCTAAAAGTCATGTCAAATTCATCAAAAACCATATCAAAGTCTCCAACAGGAAAGGTACTGTACCAAATTAATTGATCTTTGAATAACTTAATTAACGTTTTTGCTGTTTCTCTAGCTTTTTCTTCTTGACCCAGTATGTAATACATTTCTGGATATTCCATCGATAAGCTGTAATGATCAAAATCTTTAATTGGTAATTTCTCAATCGATAAATTTAAGACTTCAATAGCTTTTAAAGTGTCTCCCTCTTTTGCAAAAGCAGCAGATAAACGCATTAAACTATTCCTTAAAGAAATGGCATTTCTTTTGGTTTGCTCATCTAAATAAATCTTACCATCATTGATGTTTCTCCAATTCCATTTTTGTACATTCTTGTACATTTTGTCTGTATCTATTCTACCAATATCAAATAAGCTTAATTCTCTTTGCAGCTCCCCTTCTTGATTATAAATTTTGGTAGGCGTTTTTATAGGTACAAATTTAAAAGCAACACCATCTAGTTGTAAATAGTCTTTTAACCAAATATACTCACTATCTGTATTGGAGCCACCCGTAAAATAAATAGGACGCTCCCAATTAAAATTATTTAGAATATCTAACATTAAAAGAGTGTTTTTAGCCAAAGCTCTACCAACAGTAATATCTATATAAGGCACAATTTTGTCTGCATCTTTTTGCGCTACAATTCCGTATTTTAAAACATTTTCTTTATTAACAGGAATTCTAATTTTATTGGTAGGTAGCATTTTTTCAGGATTTCCATCATCATCTAAATCATAAAAAGTTTTTTTACTATCACTTCTTATCCATTTCATGTAAGTTTCTAAATCAATTACAGAGTCTTTTAAATTAGGAAACAATTCTTGAAAATAATACGCCACATCTAAGGTTCCATATTTGTATTCATCATGTGTTAATTTTGACGGAATAGGAGGTGCATCGTAGGTTGCACGTTTCATTTGATCAATATACCAATCTGTTTGAAAAAGGCTTGTGTTGACCAATTTCACATCCGTTCTTATACCTTCTACTTCTTGCATGTACCACAAAGGAAAGGTATCATTATCGCCAATGGTAAATAAAATTGCATTTGGATCGCAGCTTTCTAAGTATGCTTGCGCATTTAAATGCGTTGTGTATCTGTTAGAACGGTCATGATCATCCCAGTTTTCAAGAGCCATTAAAGATGGAACCGCTAAAAAAGAAATAACCGTAATGGCAATTGCTATTGATTTTTGTGAGCCAAAACTTTTTAGATAATCATATAAGGCGAGTACACCGAAACCAATCCAGATGGCAAAAATATAGAAACTTCCTACAATTGCATAATCACGCTCTCTTGGCTCAAAAGGTCTTGGATTTGTGTAAAAAATGATAGCAAAACCAGTAAATACAAAGAATAGGAAGAGTACAAAAAAGTTTTCTTTATCCCACTTTATCTGATATAATAAACCTATAATCCCTAAAATTAGTGGTAAAAAATAGTATTTATTTCTACCTTTATTTTCTAAAACCTGGGGAGGAAGTTTGTCTTGAGATCCTAATCTAGCTTCATCAATAAAGTCAATTCCACTCAACCAATTACCATTAAGAATATCTAAATTTCCTTGAATATCATTTTGACGTCCTACAAAATTCCACATAAAATAACGCCCATACATGTAACCAAATTGAAAACTGATCATGAACTTAATGTTCTCTGCAAAAGTTGGTCTACGCTTACTGTTTTTTGGAATACCAGCAATTGCTTTGTACATTTTTTCTGATGAAGGATTTACCATTCTTGGAATAAAACCTTTGTGCTTATCAGACCAATTAGGAAGTACGTCTTTGTAAACGTTTACAATAACATATTTTCCGTCTTTTTTCTCATACTTAGGCTTATCATCCTTTGTTGGGTTTTCAGCATCTTGTTCTCTATTATGAGTATTTGAATAATATGTATCATAAAAAACATTAGCATCTCCATATTGTTCACGCTCATAATAAGCTAGCAATTCACGTGCACTCGAAGGATTGTTTTCGTTAATAGTTGTATTTGCATTGGCTCTTATTGGCAACATCATCCAAGAAGAAAAGCCTATCATTATAAAAAGTAAAGAAAGTATTAAAGTGTTTGCAGTTATTTTTTTATTTTTTCTAGTATAATTTAATCCCAAATAGAACAATACGATCAAAATAATTGCAGCAATAATAGATCCTGAATTATAGGGCAAACCAATTGAATTAATGAAAAATAATTCTGAAGCACTAAAGAATTTTAAAGTAAAAGGGAATATAAATTTAAAGACAAGTATTAAAACGAATACAGAGACTATAGTCGCAATCGCTGTTGTTTTTAAGTTAATTTTTTTATAGGTTTTAAAGAAATACAATAGTACAATTGCAGGAATTACCAATAAAGAAAGTATGTGAACTCCAAAAGATAAACCAACGACGAAGCTTATTAAAATCAACCATTTATTTCCTCTAGGTAGATGGATTTCACTTTCCCATTTTAAGCCTAGCCAAAATAATAAAGCCATTAAAAAGGATGACATTGCATATACTTCTCCTTCTACGGCGCTAAACCAAAAACTATCAGAAAAAGTGTATGCTAAAGAACCAATTAAACTACTTCCAAGAATAGCGATGTATTTTCCTTCTGAAATTCCACCCGTTTTTAATGTCATTTTTTTTGCGAGATTGGAAATAGTCCAAAACATAAATAAAATGGTAAATGCACTTGCTAAAGCAGACATAAAGTTGACCATTTTTGCAATCTCAGTAACCTCAGAAGTAAACATTGCAAAAAATGCTCCTAACATTTGAAAAAGAGGTGCTCCTGGAGGATGACCAACTTCTAGTTTTACAGAGGTTGATATGTATTCGCCACAATCCCAAGCACTAACAGTTGGCTCTAAAGTTAGGGTATATGTAATTAATGCGATAGCAAATACAACCCACCCTAGGATGATGTTCCATTTTTTAAATTTTTCTGATGTCATAAGTTACTTAATAGTCTCTGGCGAATTTACTAATAAATATGAATAAAATAGGGTTCTGTAAACTTTTCTGAATGTAGAATAGCTCATAAAAATATGTTAAATTGAAAAATTATGAAAAAATGTTTGCAAAATTAAAAGATTAGATTAAATTTGCACCCGCATAAAAGCATTGGCCTATGGTGTAATTGGTAACACACCGGTTTTTGGTACCGACATTCAAGGTTCGAGTCCTTGTAGGCCAACAAAAAAGTCCTAACAATTTAATTGTTAGGACTTTTTCATTTTATAAAAATTTATTTTTTGATTATTTTAGTAAGAAAGACTTCAAGTCTTGATAGTTAGCCACTTTTATAGCAACTTTTTTATTGTTGATTATTTTCTGAATTTGTTTAGGAATTTCAATTTTAACAGGTAATGTTTCTTCAACAACATCTAAAAACTTTACAGGATGAGCAGTTTCTAGAAAAATCCCAAACTCATTTTCTTGTAACTCATATTTTTTTAAGCCTAAATATCCAACAGCTCCATGAGGATCTGCAACATAACCAGAATTTTTATAGATTTCCTTCATTGTTTCTCGCGTTTCATCATCAGTAAAGGCATAAGAAGAAAAAGCACTTTTAAGAGCTTCTAAATCGTTACTGAATAATTCTTGAATTCTGATAAAGTTACTTGGGTTCCCAACATCCATCGCATTAGAAATGGTTGCTTTTGATGGTTTAGGACTGTAAATGCCATTTATTAAATAATTAGGAACTGTATCATTTATATTTGTAGAAGCGATAAAATGTTTGATTGGTAAACCTAATTTTTGTGCCATGACTCCTGCACAGATATTTCCAAAATTTCCACTTGGTACTGAGAAAACAAGATCTTTGTGCTTTTTGTGTAATTCTTTATAAGCGAAGAAAAAATAAAACATTTGTGGCAGCCAACGAGCCACATTTATTGAGTTTGCGGAGGTTAATTTTTTAGTAATTTCTTCATCTAAAAAAGCAGTTTTCACCATTTCTTGACAGTCATCAAAAACACCATCTACTTCTAAAGCGGTGATATTTTGACCTAAAGTTGTCAATTGTTTTTCTTGAATATCACTTACTTTTCCTGAAGGATATAAGATAACAACATTTACCCCTTTTGCACCCAAAAAACCATTTGCAACTGCGCCTCCTGTATCGCCAGAGGTGGCAACTAAAACAGTAATTTCTTCGGTATTTCCTTGGTTGAAATACTCTAAACATTGTGCCATGAATTTTGCACCAACATCTTTAAAAGCCATTGTTGGTCCGTGAAACAATTCTAAAGAAGCAATATTTTCATCAACTTTTACTATGGGAAAATCAAAAGAAACAGTTTTTGTAATAATCTCTTTTAATTTTTTAGTTGGAATCTCATCACCTACAAACTGTTTAATTACCTCGTAGGCAATTTCGTGATTTGTATATTCAGAAATATTGGCAATAAATTCTTTTGAAAGAGTTGTGATGTTATCTGGGAAATAGATTCCTCTGTCTTTTGCAAGACCTTGCACAACTGCGTTCTTAAAAGTTGTTTTTGGTGATTTATGATGTAAACTGTAATAGTTCATTATATAAAGTTTTTGGTTTTGAGTTTTTAGTCTTTAATAGTTGGAAACACTATTTCTAATACTAAAAACTATTTTAGTATTTTTATTCCTTTTGGATTCACTTTTGAAACAAACATTTCAAAATCAATTCCTTTATTTTTATAACTTTCTTCGATGCTTTTGTAAACCTTTTCAGCAATTTCATCGCCTTTACAGAGTGCGAAAATTGTGGGTCCAGAACCACTAATTCCAGCACCTAATGCTCCCGCTTTTAAGGCGCTATTTTTGACGTCATCAAAAAATGGAATAAACTCTTTACGAACAGGTTCTACGATGATATCTACTAATGAATTACTGATTAAATTGTAGTTATCTGTATATAAACCGCTAATTAAACCACCAACATTTGCCCATTGTGTAACGGCATCTTTTAATGCTATTTTTATAGGTAAAACTTCTCTGGCATCTTTTGTTTTTATTGGTATTTGCGGATGAATCGCAACTACTCTCAATGCTAAAGGAACAGGTAATTTTATGATTTCTAAAGGGTTATAGCTTCTTACTAAAACAAAACCACCATAAATAGCTGCTGCAACATTATCTGCAATTTGGGTACCGCAAGCAACCTCCTCACCAAACATTGCAAACTTTGTTAATTCTAATTCTGAAAAAGGACTTCCTAAAAATTGGTTCGCACCAAAAGCTGCTCCGGCAGCACTGGCAGCAGAACTGCCTAATCCACTCCCTGGAGAGAAACCTTTATGAATTGTTAATTCAATTCCGAAATTAGCATTTGCTTCATTTAGCATTTTTTTAACAACTGCACCTGCAGCGTTTTCATCAACATTATAAGTTAAATCAGCTCCAGTAATATTTGTTATTTTAACTCCTTTTTCAGCTGTTTTTGTAAAGGTCATTTCGTCGCCAACGGCATCCACAGCAAATCCAAGAGAATCAAATCCGCAAGAAACATTCGCAACAGTTGCAGGAGCAAATATTTTTAAATAATCCATTTTTTTTAGTTTACAGTTATCATTTTACAGTATTCATATTGCAAATAATTGTCAATTGAATATCGTAAACTGAGTGCTTTTTTATTTATTAGCAATTCTAATTACATCTGCAAAGATACCCGAAGCAGTTACATCTGCACCAGCACCAGCACCTTTAATAATTAAAGGATTTTCAGGATATCTATTTGTGAAAAATAACACAATATTATCACTTCCTTCTAAATTATAAAAAGGATGATCGGCAGCAATGTGTTTTAAACCCACATTCGCTTTACCATCAACAAATTCTGCAACATATTTTAAACGACAATTTTTAAGATTTGCTTCTTTATAGATATTTTGAAAATGAGCTTCATTTTTTGTTAATGAAGCATAAAAATGATCATTATTTGTTGTTTTTAAACTGTCTTCAGGTAAAAAAGAACTATTTGTAATGTCTTCTAATTCTAATTGATAACCACTTTCTCTCGCCAAAATTAAAATCTTTCTAGCAACGTCAACTCCGCTTAAATCAATTTTTGGATCTGGTTCTGTGAAGCCTTCTTTCTGAGCAGTTGCAACCACATTATGAAAAGTTAAATTTTCATCAAAATTATTGAAAACAAAGTTTAAGCTCCCAGATAAAACCGCCTGAATTTTATGAACTTGATCTCCAGAATTTATTAAATTTTTAAGGGTGTCTATGATTGGTAAACCTGCACCAACATTCGTTTCAAACAAAAATGAAGCATTATACTTTTTAGAAACCTCTTTTAAATTTTTGTAATTATCAAAGCTAGAAGCGCACGCAATTTTGTTACAAGTTACGACAGAAATACTTTCACGTAGATATTCTTCATACACTTCAGAAACCTGCTGATTTGCTGTATTATCAATAAAAACACTGTTTCTATGATTCGATTCTATTACTTTCTTACGAAAGCTATCTAAAGTTGTTGCTTCACCATTCTTTAGGTTTTCTTTCCAGTTTTTTAGGTTGATACCATTATTGTCAAAAAACATTTTTCTAGAATTAGCAATTCCGATAACTCTAATATTTAATTTTAAGTTTTCTTTTAAAAACTTTTTTTGTTGATCTAATTGTGCTAAAAATCGCTCACCAACATTTCCTACACCTGTCACAAATAAATTTAGCTGTTTTGTTCTTTCTTCAAAAAACTGTTCATGCAAAATATTTAAAGCTTTTTTTGCATCGTATTTATTGATGACAGCAGAGATATTTTTTTCTGATGAACCTTGGGCAATTGCTCTAATATTAACATTATTCTTTCCTAAGGCGCTAAACATTTGTCCGCTTAAACCTTGGTGATTTTTCATACTATCTCCAACAACAGCTATTATTGCTAAATCATTTTCTATAAGAATTGGTTTTATTTTTTTTCTATCTATTTCTATGCTAAAAGTTTCATCTAAAAGTTCTTTTGCTTTTTTAGCATCACTTTCATAAACACCTACACAAATTGAATGTTCTGATGAAGCTTGTGTTATAAAAACAATATTAATTTTTTGTTGTGAAAGTGTTTCAAACAAACGTTTAGAGAAACCAGGAATACCAATCATTCCACCCCCTTCTAGGGTAATTAAGCTAATATTTTCTATATGTGATATTCCTTTAACCTCATCACTGTTTTTAGGATTGCTACAAATTAAAGTTCCAATACTTTCTGGCTCAAATGTGTTTTTAATTCTGATGGGAATTCCTTTTCTTAAAGAAGGTTGAATTGTTGGTGGATACAAAACTTTTGCTCCGAAATGCGACAATTCCATGGCTTCTTCATAAGAAATTTCTGAGATTGGATACGCTTGTTTTACAACGCTAGGATTTGCTGTAAACATACCGCTAACGTCGGTCCATATTTGTAATTCATCAGCATTTAAAGCAGCAGCATAAATAGAGGCAGAAAAATCTGACCCACCCCTACCTAATGTAGTCGTTTCTTTATCAATATTAGCAGAAATAAATCCTCCTAAAACAGTAACTTGATGTTTATTTTCTTTAAAAAATGAAGTAATATTTTTATTGGTAAGCTTAAAATTTACCTGCGCATTTAAATACTCATTATTCGTAATTAATAAATCTCTACTTTCTTTATGAGCTGCATCAAACTTTTCTTTTGCTGCATTTGCAATTATTAAGGAAGAAAGTCTCTCGCCAAAACTAGAAACTTTTGAGATTGTTTTGTCAGACAATTCTTGCAATAAAAAAACACCTTCATAAATAGACAATAATCTATCAAACAAATAAGTAACTTCTTTACGAACTTCTTTTTTACTGGTAGAAATTAAATTATCAATAACTTGATAATGCAATTCTTTAATCGTTTCTAAAATATCTTTAGCAGCAGTGATATCTTCTAAAGCTTCATCTGCCCCGATTAATAGTTTGTCTGTAGTTTTCCCAAATGCAGAAACTACAACTGCGACTTTGCTATTTTTTGAGGTGTTAAAGACGATGTCTAAAACTTTTTTTATGTTTTCTGAGTTTGCTACAGAAGAGCCTCCAAATTTTAATACTTTCATCTTTTTTTGATAAATAGATTGCGTAATTATTTTTTATGATTGTTGTTTCGTTTTACAAAACAATAGATAACCTAGATAATATGAATATAGTAGAACCCCTAAAGGGTAATTGTTGTAGTAGTAGTTGTACGAATGATCGTGTCCATGGAAATACAAACTACAGAAGTAGTTTTAGAAGAATTTGTATTTGCTTTTGAATTAATCACCCGACAAAAATAGAGGTATTATTTATGATGATAGGTTTTAGTAGAGTTTTATTTGTAATTATGCTTAATTAATGTGATTTTCGCAAAAAAATAAATGATAACATCATAAATTATTATCTTTTACTATTATTTTTTATTTTTTCTTTAATTATTTCGGCAATAGGTTTATTTTGTATTTTACTTTCTAACCATGATAAAATGTCTAAATATAAAAAGGCTCTTTTTTCGTAAGGATGATTTTCGTATTTTTTTAACTTGGTATGTATTTTTTTAAATTCATTTTTTATTTCATGAGGAAAAACATCACTTAAATCTCTAATAGAAGTTAAAAAAACTTTTTGCACTTCTTGTAGGTTTTCCATTTTTAGTAAAAACTTATAGGTATCAACAAATTGTCTTTCTAAATCATAATCTAAGCCACATTCATAATGAGCAATTAAATTTAAAACCCTTGCAAAGCACTGTAAATCTCCTGCAGAACTTAAATTTTTAGATTTTATAATCTTTTGTAAATACTCTATGCAAAGTTCATTTTTTCCCATTCCAAAATACAAACAGGCAATCTTATAATAGAGTAAAACGATGTAATGATTGTCTAATCTGTTTCCGTAGTTTTCGATTTTTTGATTAATGATTTCAACTAAGTATTCACCTTCAGAGAAGGTTGCCTCCAAGAAGTGCAAGTGTAATTTATTGGCATATAAGTATTCGAAAATTAAAAGTTCAGTATTTGTATTTAAAGGAATAATCTTTTGCTCAACTTCTTCTTCAAAATAAGCCAATTCTCTTTTAAAAGTTGCTTTTTTTTGTACAAAAAAGGAGGCTTCTAATAAATAGTTTTTTCCTTTTAAATAAAAAACAGGATGTAGAGAAATATACTTTTTGTCCTCTTTAAATAAATCCACCCATTTTCTAGCGTATTTGTAGCTATATAAAAAATCTTGACACAAAAAACTAAACCACAAATGAGATTTATATAACCATAATTTTTCTCTAAAACCAAAGGTGTCAAAGTCGTATTTTGGAAGTTTACTGTAAAAATATTCTTTTATAAACTCTAACTCTTCATTGTTTTTTACGTAACCATTTTGTAATAAATGACTATATAGTTGTAAAGATAAATTTGATAATTTACTGGCAATTACATTTTGCTGACTTAGCGTTTTTGCTTGAATTGAAAGTTGGTCCGCTCTATTGCTTAAACTTCTGGTTATATATTGTGTTTCAATTACTTTTTCGAGTTCTACAATTTCGTAAGCAATGTTTTTTTCTTCATTTTCAAGGGCCAAATTTTTAGCCTTATCTAGCAATTTTAAACTTTGCTTGTATAATCCTTTTTGATATAAAACAGTTGCAAAATCTAATTGCTCTCTAATCTGAATTCTAATATTTTTATGAGCGGGATTTAAACGGAGACTAATTAATATCTGTTTGTATAAATGTGCTTTTAAATTAGAAAGTTGTTGTTTGGTAACAATATCACTACTAATAATAACTTTTTCATCATATATTTTTAATTTTTCTAAAAATTTAAAAAGCGAGAAAAACTTTGCATCTACATTACCATCTAATCGACCAACATATAAATTAAATTGTCTTTTTTCGGACTTCGTTAAAGACTTAATAAGGACAAAAAGAGCATCATTTTGTTGATTGGCTAATGTAACAACTTTACTCATAAGTTACTGTTAATTAAATAGTTATATTTTTAATAAATGCATTAGGAATCGTGTGAGTTAGATCGTAAAAATATCTATTGAGTATGCAATATATACATTTGATTAAATATAAAGATAATCTTTACAAAATTATGCAAGATAATAAGGTACAAATTTTTGATACAACATTAAGAGATGGAGAGCAAGTTCCTGGTTGTAAGTTAGATACTAAGCAAAAATTGGTAATAGCAGAAAGATTAGATTTACTTGGTGTAAACGTAATTGAGGCTGGTTTTCCAGTTTCAAGTCCAGGAGACTTTAATTCTGTTTTTGAAATTGCTAAAATAGTAAAAAATGCAACAGTTTGTGGTTTAACAAGGGCTGTTGAAAATGATATTAAAGTTGCAGCAGAAGCATTGAAATTTGCAAAACATCCAAGGATACACACAGGTATAGGAACGAGTGATTCTCATATAAAATTCAAATTTAATTCAACTAGAGAAAAAGTAATTGAAAGAGCTATTAAGGCAGTTTCATATTCAAAATCTTTTGTAGAAGATGTAGAGTTTTATGCTGAAGATGCTGGAAGAACAGATAATGAGTTTTTAGCAAGAGTATGCGAAGAAGTCATTAAAGCAGGAGCAACGGTATTAAATATTCCAGATACAACAGGGTATTGTTTGCCAGAAGAATATGGTGCAAAAATGAGGTATTTACGTGAAAATGTAAAAGGAATTGAAAACGTAATTCTTTCTTGTCATTGTCATAATGATTTAGGAATGGCAACCGCAAATTCTATTGCAGGCGTTATTAATGGAGCGCGTCAAATAGAATGTACCATAAACGGAATTGGAGAACGTGCAGGAAATACAGCTTTAGAAGAAGTTGTAATGGTGTTAAAGCAGCATCCATATTTAAATTTAGAAACAAGTATCAATACAAGACTATTATATGATACAAGTATTTTAGTTCGTGAAAGCATGGGAATGCCAGTGCAACCAAACAAAGCAATTATTGGTGCGAATGCATTTGCTCACAGTTCTGGAATTCATCAAGACGGTGTTATAAAAAATAGGGAAACTTATGAAATTATGAATCCAGAAGATGTTGGTGTTACTGAAAGTGCTATTATTTTAACAGCAAGAAGCGGTAGAGCAGCTTTAGCTTATAGAGCTAAGAAATTAGGTTATGAATTAACTAAAATTCAGTTAGATATAGCATACGAATCTTTCTTAGAAACTGCGGATAGACAAAAAGAAGTAAAAGATGAAGACATACATTTAATTATGAAAGTGGTTGATAAAATTTCTAAAATTGCAATTGCCTAAATAAAGTATTAAATTACCTTTGATAATAGAATTTTTTTAAAAGATTAGAAAAGTAAAATGAAAGTAACAATAGCTGTAATTCCAGGAGATGGAATTGGTCCAGAAGTAACTGCACAAGCAAAGAAAGCTTTAGAAGCCGTTGCAGAAACTTATAACCATGTTTTTTTATATAAAGAGGCTCAAATGGGAGCTTGTGCTATAGAAACAACTGGAACTCCTCTTCCAGATGCTACTATAGAAATTTGTAAAAATGCAGATGCTATTTTATTTGGAGCAATTGGAGATCCAAAATATGATAATGATCCAACAGCAAAAATAAGACCAGAACAAGGTTTACTTCGTTTGCGACAGGAGCTAGGTTTGTATTGTAATGTTAGGCCTGTGAAAGCTTACGAAAAATTGATAAAAAATTCTCCGTTAAAGAAAGAGGTAGTTCAAGGAACAGATATTGCCATTTTTAGAGAGTTAACGGGCGGAATTTATTTTGGAGAAAAAAAATTAAGTAAAGATAAAAAAGCAGCTTTTGACGTTTGTTCTTATTCGGTTGAAGAAATTTCAAGAGTAACACATTTGGCATTTAAAGCAGCACAAGATAGAAGAAAGAAAGTAACCTTAGTAGATCAAGCTAGTGTTTTAGAAACTTCTCGTTTGTGGAGAAAAACAGTGACAGAAATTGCCAAGGAATATAAAAACGTAGCATTAGATTTTATGCTTGTAAATACTGCTGCAATGCAGTTAATATTGAAGCCTAAACAATTTGATGTAATTTTAACAGAAAACTTATTTGGAGATATTCTTTCAGATGAAGCTAGTGTTCTTGCAGGTTCAATAGGGTTGTTAGCTTCGTCTTCAATTGGAGAAAAAAATGCATTGTTTGAACCAATTCACGGTTCTTATCCTCAGGCAAAAGGAAAAGATATCGCAAATCCTTTAGCATCAATTTTGTCAGCAGCAATGCTATTAGAGCATTTAGGTCTTCATGAAGAGGCAGATGCTATAGAAAGGGCAGTAGAAAAATCCTTGACTTTAGGGATCACTACTGAAGATATAAAAGGTAAAAATCAATATTCAGCAACAACATCAAAAGTCGGGCATTTTATTGCTGATTATATCGCAAATCAAGAAGACAGTAATATGAATTTTAAAAATATTCATATGGGACAGAGTACAATTATCTAATTTTGATAAAGAGTACGATTATTCAAAAAAATAACAGATATTTGGAGTATCAAATGAAAAAACAAATTATAAATATTATTTCTATTGTCATCGTCATCGTAATTATTACGACATGATCAGGAAGTGATATTTATAACATAAATTTAAATAGCACCTTCCTGTAAAATGGAAGGTTTTTTTATGAATTTATTTTAAGCATTGAATATCATAATTAAACAAAGTTAGTGTGCTGATAAACAATTGTTTATGTTGTTTTTTTGACACCTGAATTTAAAGGATGACATTGAATTTTACTCAATAAAAATAGAGAAACATAGTAATTTAGTAAACAAATTGAAGAGAACAGTAAATGAAACTAAACAAACACAGTAGCAGGTTAACACAGGATGAATCTCAACCGGCATCACAAGCAATGTTATATGCCGTAGGTTTATCTGATGAAGATATGCAAAAAGCGCAAGTAGGTATTGCGAGTACAGGTTATGATGGCAATCCTTGTAATATGCATTTGAACAACTTAGCTGCTGAAGTCAAAGTTGAATCAAAGATTGCAGGTTTAGTTGGTTTAGGGTTTAATACAATTGGAGTTTCAGACGGAATTTCTATGGGAACTTCTGGAATGAATTATTCATTAGCTTCAAGAGACATTATTGCAGATTCAATCGAAACGGTTATGAATGCACAAAGCTACGATGCCTTAATTTCTGTAGTTGGTTGTGATAAAAATATGCCTGGAGCTGTTATTGCAATGTTGCGTTTAAATCGTCCATCTATTATGATGTATGGTGGCACAATTGCATCAGGAAACTACAAAGGAAAAAAATTAAATATTGTTTCTGCATTTGAAGCTTTAGGGCAAAAAATGGCAGGAGAAATTGAAGAAGAAGAGTATAGAGAAATTATAAAAAGAGCCATCCCTGGAGCAGGAGCTTGTGGCGGAATGTATACTGCAAATACTATGGCTTCTGCGATAGAATGTATGGGTTTTGCATTGCCTTATAATTCATCAATTCCTGCGGAAAACCCAAATAAATTATCTGAAGCAGAAAGAACCGCTTTGGCAATAAAAAACTTATTAGAATTAGATTTAAAACCTTTAGATATTATTTCTAAAAAATCTTTAGAAAACGCCATCGCTATTGTAAATGCTTTGGGCGGATCTACAAATGCAGTCTTGCACTTTTTAGCAATAGCACATGCTGCTGATATTGAGTTTACGTTAGAGGATTTTCAAACAGTAAGCGATAGAACGCCATTAATTGCAGATTTAAAACCATCAGGAAAATACTTAATGGAAGATGTTCATGGAGTTGGAGGAACGCCAGCTATCATGAAATATTTATTACAAGAAGGTTATTTACACGGCGATTGTTTAACAGTTACAGGTAAAACATTAGCAGAGAATTTAGCGAATGTTAAAGCGATGGAATTTGACGAGCAAGATGTTATTTATCCAAAGGATAAAGCATTAAAATCGTCAGGAAATATTCAAATAATCTATGGAAATCTTGCTACTGAAGGCGCAGTCGCAAAAATATCTGGAAACGAAGGTTTGCTATTTGAAGGAAAAGCAGTGGTGTATGATGGCGAGCAAGCTGCAAATAAAGGGATTACAAACGGAGAAGTAGAAAGAGGTGATGTAGTCGTCATTCGATATGTTGGACCAAAAGGTGGACCAGGGATGCCAGAAATGCTAAAACCAACTTCGTTAATCATGGGAGCAGGTTTAGGAAAATCTGTTGCTTTAATTACAGATGGTCGTTTTTCTGGAGGAACACACGGTTTTGTAGTTGGCCATATTACACCAGAAGCACAATCTGGAG
>MDTF01016573.1_pt1 | contig 21675 bp, 23 predicted proteins | sample 811191 | NCBI WGS metagenome assembly MDTF01 (sample SAMN05326649, study PRJNA326480) | marine metagenome | isolation source: seawater | place: Southern Ocean | collected 2011
CGACTCCTGCACCAACACCAGCACCGACTCCTGCACCAACACCTGCACCGACTCCTGCACCGAATACGAATACGAATACAAATACGAATACGAATACGAATACGAATACAGGAACAACTAGTACTACTCCCACAACTACAACATCATCAACAACGACTAGTTCAAGTACAACCACTTCGTCAACTTCGACATCTGGATAGTTAAGAAAATTGAAAAAAAAGGAAATCTTAGGGTTTCCTTTTTTTTTGAAATCAATTAAAAAAAGTACAAAAAAGAAGCATCATGGGTAATAAGTTATGTAATATTTGTGAGTCAAAACTCTCACCATATAAATATATATTGGGTGAAGATACCAGTTCTAAAGTTTTAGTTTTAAAATGTAAAAAATGTAAGATGTTATGTAGTGAAGTAGTATCAAATTACAAAGAAAGCACATTTAGCCACAATACACTGGATGGGTACTTAGACAGCAAAGATTATTCAAAAATAAGAATAAATAAATTACTAAAATTTATTAGCTCTAAATATAATCATAACGTTGAAAATACAACCATACTAGATATTGGCTGCGGGGTTGGTTGGTCGCTAAAAGAAGCAAAAAGAATGGGATATAAGTGCTCTGGTGTTGAGCCGATGGCCATGGCTGCCAATTACGCAAAAGTAAATCTCCACCTAGATGTTATCAATGAGAAATATAATTCTTCGCTTATTAAAAATCCTGTAGATATAGTGATTCTAGATCAAGTAGCGGAGCATGTCTCGTCTCCTTTAGAATTTTTGATTGATGTGACTAAAGTCTTAAAACCTGCAGGCATTCTTTTTATAGCAGTGCCTCCAAATGACTGGCTTAGAAGAGCTTTATCAATCTCATTACAAATTCCATATAAGATATTGCGAGGTAGGCTTATCAGTAGGAATTCTTTAATTAAAAAAATGGCTAAACTTGACTTATATAGCACACCTGAGGGTCACATAAATGTTTTCACTGAAAAATCAATCAGATTGCTAGCCAATAGATTGGGTTTAGAATATTGTTCACAGTACCACTCAAGTCAAAAAAGAAATATTATAAATAAAATATTTAGTCTAACTTCTGGGTCTTATATTTTAAGAAAAAATTAGTCTACGGAACACTCTATATAAACTGACTCTTCAGATCTTTCATCTAAATTTAGTCCTTCGGTGTTTTGTATATCAGAAGAGCTAGATGACTTCTCTTGAACATTTACAAAACCACAGTTCTTTAGAAGATTAATTAATGAATCTGCGTCATACATCCACTGATGATGCCTAAAACCAGTGATTAGTAGGGTGATTTTTTTTAAAAAAGTTTTAGGGGCAATTATTGTTAAAAGAGAATCTTCTAAAAATTTATCCGCTGATCCATGTTTAAGATAGCCATCGATTAGCATTTTTAAATCTGGAACGGATATTCTAAGCACGCCTCCAGGTTTAAGTACTTTTTTTGCATTTAACAAAAACTTTGTAGAATTTTCTCTATCTAAATGCTCAAGCATATGTGCGGTATATATTGCCTCTACAGAATTCTCTTTAAAGGGAATTCTATTGACCACATCAGCCCAAATAACGTTATTTTGTTTACAGAAATCTATATATTTTAGTTGATTTGTATTTAGTAACCTAAAGAGGGCTAAGAATTTTGTTAGAAAGGGATAGTTAGCTAATTTAATACTTATTGAATTATCAATGTTAGTCCAACCGTTTGATGGAGTATCACCGCAACCAATATTTAATCTGTAATTATTCATAAGTTAGAATTTAATTTTTAGGGTTAGAAAAAAACATTATATTACTTAGATGAACTCGATACTATTAAATAGGCTCGTTAAATTCATAGTTAATAGTTTCTTTTAGCGCGTCTTCAATGCGTATCACATCTTCAAAACCTTTAATATTTATTGAAGAATAAGAGGTATTAGCAGCGAATTTTTTAACCCTGATAGAGCTTATTGGCAAGTTAACTCTAAGTAAGTAGGAGATAAAATCAGCAATATAGCCAATCACTAATCCTAAAAAATATGGAAGGTAAATATTCTTATTAAACTTTTTGCCTAATGAGAGACTAGCGATTTCAATTATTTTATTTAATTCAAGATCTGGCTTATCAGCATAGTTATAGATATGAATTCCAGGAACATCAGATATAGTATGATTTATAAAAGAAGCAACATTTTCTACGTAGGCCATAGATTTTATATTTCTACATTTTCCTATTGGGATAAAAAAACCACTATTTATCTGCTTTAGTAAATTATAAACGTTGCCTCTATTATTCTTTCCAAAAATAACGGTAGGGCTAATAATTACAAGAGTTCTGCGGTTTGGATCTTTTTGTTGCCAGCTTGTAAAAACTTTTTCAGCCTCCCATTTTGTTCTCCCATAGTCATTAAATGGGTTTATTTCACTTTCTTCATTTTTCTGTTCATCGGAGAGACCATAAATTGCAACGGTGCTAGTAAAAATTATTTTTTCTATTCCTTTTAGCTCAGCTAACTTACAAATATTTTTTGCTCCTTCAATATTTACATGATCATATCTAGAAATTGGCTTCACATCATCTCGATGCTCTGCCGCAAGATTAATCAAAATATTTCCAGATACTTTTGATGTTAATTCATCTATATCAGTTACATCTGCAATTTTAGTCTTGTCTTCAAATAAGATATTTTCTTTGATGTCTATAATTTCAAAGCTCTTATCCAATGCTATAAATTTACTGGAAAGGCTGCTGCCAACAAAACCAGATCCTCCAATTATTGATATTTTTTCTGTACTATTGTTCATATACCCTACCTGTTGATTAGCTGAGAAATTCGATTAATTAACTTCCATGCAATAAAATCAATTCCTGGTTTTAAATTATTCTCTTTAAGTGAATCAAAAATTTCTATATTACCGGAGATGATGTTCTTTATACTTTTGGTTGTAGCTCCTCCTAATCTCATATTAACTTTCAAGCCAGGGGAATAAATACTTTTAAAATCTACCTTATTAAAAAACCTGCACATAATATCAAAGTCAGCTGCAAATAGCAGATTTTGATTAAAATTCCCATATTGTTTGTAAATGTTATTTTTACAATAAAAAGTTGGATGTGGAGGAACCCAGCCTTTTTTAAAGAACCCTTCTTTATAACTGCTAGACACCCACTTACGAACTATATTAGTATTAATATCATTTTTAACAAAACATAAATCACCATAAACTGCGTCAACATTATTTGAGTTAAAAATGTTTGCGTACTCTTCAATTATAGAGTTACTAAAGAACCAGTCATCAGAATTTAAGAAACCAACGACATCTCCAGTTGCCTCTTTTAATCCTTTATTCATAGCATCATAGATTCCACTATCACGTTCAGAAATACACTTACTTACATGTGGAAATAAGTTAACTAACTCTAAAGTTTTATCCTCTGAACCGCCGTCGATGATTATATGTTCAATATTAGGCCAGGTTTGCTGACTTACGGACTCTAAAGTCTTTCTAAGTGTTGAGTCGCTATTATAGGTAACTGTTATTATTGAAAATTTCATTTAGTAAGATTATATATGATTTAATTTATTGAGCTTCAGGAGCTATCTGATATTCAATGTTGATGTCATAGGGATGTATTTTCTGCCTAGATTTCCATACAACTGAGTTTTCATCTACCCAATAATAATTTACTCCACCCCATTTTATAGAGCCAACATGAAACCTCTCTGCAACTAAAAATAAACTAATTTTAGTATTTTTTAGATTTTTAATAATTGCTTGTTCGTCAATTAAACTAAATATAGATTCTGCTGGTAAATAACCGGAATCAGGATTGGAGAGCCTTACAGCATATTCCTTTTTTTGATTAGTGCCTTTCAGTACATTAGCAAAGACATCAGTAAGTGTTAAATTAGCAATTTCCATATTGTTAGAAAATCCAAAAGATTCTACTATTTTTCCATTTTTAGTTACAAGGACATTACTCGTTGAGCTATTTATCCAATCTTGAGCATATGATGTTGTGTTGTTATTTTTATAAATAATCTTATTGCTATTATTTAGTCTAACTTCAATTAGATTTGATTTAGTATCTTTTAATAAAAGGTGGCTAAGATCTCCAATACTATCTTCTATCTCTAATGTTTGGCAGCTAAATAAAAATATTAAAGGAGTTATAAGAATTTTGTGCTTAAAAGTCATACCAACCTCTTTTTATAGAAGAGCTAGATCCATTTTCTATATAATCAATAAGATTGTTATCTATATTCAATTTTTGACCTCCGTCTCTAGTCATAGTCCTCAATCCGAATTTCTGTGATTTTTTACTTCTTTCACCAAAAAATAGGTCAGTAGGAAAGTTAAAGTAGAACCCTTTATCAAAACTGCCTTCACCAAAAATATTTTCAGGCACATCCGTCTGTGAAAAAAAGAAACCAGCTCTAAAGCCAGATTTTGACATTCTAGAGAAATCAATTGTGTAACCTTTATCGCGAGCTAAATAATTACCATAGCTATACTTTAATCTCAGTCCTGAAGAGGGAAATTCATAGACTAGATTTAAATGATCAGTTGTAACCTTGTAATCTAGAACCCCAGCCATTAACTTATAATCTCTCCTATTCACCTTATAAGCTTCGTATCCAACCATAAAATTTTTATTAAAAGGCTTATACAAAATTTCTGCACCATAGCCAGCATACATAAGCTCAAGAATGCCAAATGAGAACTTTGTATAGATATTTTTTGAAGTGGAGCTGTAATAATCTATTGCAAGCTTCTCAATATATTTATCAGATTGAAGATATTTAACAATATCGGTTCTAACATTTGGTAGTAATGAATCAGGGCGATAATCTTTTTTATCAAAATTATCAAACAAAGAGTAGCCTACAACAGAAGATACTATCAAATTTCTTGAAAACTGTACCTCAAATGCCCCGCTAAGACTTAATCCACCATAGTAAAATTTTTCTGGAGAGCCAATATGATTCCTGATTGCGGGCGAAATATTCTTAAAAACTACAGGAAACTCAACCAGTGGCCTGAACTCATGTTCTTTATATTTCTGAGGGTCTGGGGACTCTATTTTTGTATTTCTAGTTAGCTCGTATAGTCTTGAATAACCTTCAGGAGCAACATCATCTGAAAGATATGAAATACTATTAACCTGCATTCCTGCTAACAAATGACCAACATTAATTCTATTAAAATTATAATTATGAAGATTTGCTATTTCACCTGTTACTCGAGCTGCTCTGTAGGAGGATGTGATATTATTTCTTAGATCTGGTGATTCTATTGTTAACTGAACCTCGTCCTTATTAATATCTGCAGTTTGTAAATAAATATTATTATTTTTTAAGTTTACTAAAAGATCATTGTAAAAATTATCTTTTTTAATTGGTCCATTATAATTTTTTTTAATTACGTCTTTTCTATTTATATTTTTTGGTATTTTATTTAAATTAAGACCAATGCTGAAGGAGAAATTAAATGTATTTCCTTTTATATAAGAAATATCAAAATTTCCTTGCTTGTACGGTATTGAAATACCAAAATTGATGTCGTAATCTTTTTTTCGTAGCTTATTAGAAATCCCAATCGGATCATACAAGCCAAAATTAAGATAGTCAAAAGGGTCGTATTCAACCTTAACCTTTAATCCCTTTGCATTAGGAACATAGTACTCAATTCCACCAAAAGGAGAGATATCGCCCCTGAACCACGTATCAGCTGACGGCTTGCCTCCTAGAGAGTAATCAGACGATGTACCTGGTCGATAGTCAAAACCATCATTTAAAACTGATAAGGGGTTGCTCAATGTATTTTTATTGGCATACCTTCCCCAACCCACACCTGTTGTTACCTTGAGATACTGAAGGTCCCAGGTTGATACGAAATATTCTCTTGTAAAAAGCCCAGTTCCAGCGAAATCATCTAGCCCAATTGCTAATCTAGGTGCGTATTTATTTTTAGGTTGGTATGAGAACTTAAGATTAAAACCTTTATCCAAATAAAGTCCCAATTTATTTCCCCAATATATGTCCTCAGGCCTATAATAAAAATAGCTAGCCTCTAGCCAATTAAATGGGGTTACAGTTATAGTTCCTAATTTCCATATTTCGTTACGTGTAAAGGTGAAGGCTATATTCGCCTCATCTTTTTGATAAGCTGTTGGAAGATGGATTAGCCCGCCTTGGCCAAATGAATTAAAAGAAACATTCTTATCAGGATAAACGTAATTTCTATAGTCGCCATAAATATTTAAGCTTAAAAATAGAATGAATAGTGGTGTTAATTTCAATTTCACTAATCATCTAAGGCGCTAATTGATACCAAAGATAGAGCTAGACTACTAAATAATGGAGCTATAACCCCTGCAAGCTGGAGCCCATTAACTCTTGTCATATTTCTTGGGATATAAACAACTGATCCTGGATAAATTTCAAAACGGACATCTCTAGAAAAAACACCGGTCTTAACAAGTGTTGCCTTTCCATCTGGGTCAACTATTACTATTCTTGTTCCATCTGCATAAGATGTAAGGCCACCAGTAGCATTAATGTACTCATTGATTGATTTTCCATACATATATCTAGTTGTTCCTGAGCTGACAATTTCACCGTAAACATAAATACTCTCGTCATATATAGGTATATGTATAGAATCACCATCGTTTAGAAGGGTATCTAATAAAGGATCAGATAATATTTTATTAATATTAAACTCAGCCCTAACCCTCCCTTGAACTTTCTTATTCTTAAGTTCTTGGAGTAAATTTGGTAAGGAGCTATCTACGGTCATGCCATTATTAAAGCTACCAACAATATATTTAATAAAATCATTATAAAGATTTATATTATTCTGCTCTTCTAACATTTTAGCCTTCGTCCTATATAGCTGTCCTCCAAATGCATATGCATCCTCTGTATAGCCTCCCGCTCTTTTAATTAAAGAGGATAGTGTTTCACCCTTTGAAATAGTATATTTTCCAGGATTTTTGACCATACCAGTCAAAGATACATTACCGGTTTTATAAACCTCTCCGTAGATAGAGTCGTCATTAGTGACACTTTTTAGTGTTAACTGATCTTTTGATATGCTTTGTGATATAAATTTACCGTCAACATATTTACTTAATATTAAATTGCTTGAAGCTGCCTGTCTTGATTGACCTCCTGCTATCAAAAAAAGATCTTTGTATGTCTCATTTTCTTTGAATTCAAAGATACCCAATCTATTAAATCCAGCTCCCACCCTAACTAATATTTTAGCTGCGGGTATAAAAATAGTATCTCCTGACTGCAATCTTTGATTAAATGAAGATTTACCAAATATTATTAAGTCATAAAGATCAATTTGCTCAATCATCTCTCCATTTCTTCTAATTTCTACAGATCTAAATGACCCATTCTCTGTAATGCCACCGCTAATATTTAGAACATGAAGTAAGTTAGAGTTGCCATTTAAGGTATAAACGCCTGGAAATGCAGATTCACCAGTGACCAAGACCTGAATATCCCTTAAATTAGATAAAGATACATGACCCTCAACACCTGTTAGAGAGGATTTTATTTTATTTTTTATAAAGTCAGAAGCTTGTTGTAAAGATAGGCCGGCAATTAAAATAGGGCCAATTTTAGGTAGATTAATCGATCCATCTCTGGAAATTTGTATTTTTGAAGATTGATTTATCACCCCGGTATAATGAAGCTCTATAGCATCTCCAAAATCTAGAATATAATTACCGTCAATATTAGGATCATTAATAGGCATAAATGTTGACTGAACTGAATTAAAGAAAGATATACCAAATCTTTCTGATTTGGATTCTTCTAGCTTGATAGCGGAAATAGGCCTTCTTTTAAGAGCAGAGTCACCATCAGTAGGCTGTTCTTTTTCAAGTTCAACAAGCACATCATCTCTTATCTCAGCAGGAAGACCTTCCAGAAATTTTTTATCAAAACTGTCTTGTGAATAAGACAAGTTAACTAAAAATATTAGTGGGATGAATAGAATAATTTTATATAGATAGTTCAATTTATAACCTTCTTTATTAAGTTAGATGCGTGAAAAAATATTTTAGCGCTTGGTTGTATTATATACAATTCCTTCGTTTTTGGGTTTCTTCCAGGTCTTTCAGATGTTTGTTTCAATTCAAAAGTGCCAAAACTAGGTAATTTTACAATATTTGATACTGCATTTTTTTTTATCAGCAATAAAAAAGATTCTAAAATTTCCTTACTTTTACCAGTTGTAATATTTAACTTAGATGCTACTTTTTTAGCTATATTAGATTTATTTATAGTCATGATCCTAAGCCAGGTATATCTATTGAATTTATTGCTGTAGAGGCCGTTATCACATCATTCAATATATCATCAACTTGCTTGTCAATGATTGTTGTATTGGCCGACTGAAAAATAAATCTAAATCCAATCTTTATTTCATTACTCTTTTCATTATGGAAATAGTCAAATATGAACACCTCTTTCAATAAGGGATCTTTGAAGCCTAAAATTAAGTCCTGTAAATCTCTTACCTTTGCAAAATCTTTAACTGAATAAGAGATATCCCTATAAGATGAAGGGAGGTCAGATATTGATTGATATTGAATAAACTCTTTAGGGGCTTGTGATATTTCATCGTAAGAAAGAACCTCAGACGAAAATTCATGTATATCAACTTCAAGACTTAGAATTTGATGCTTCAATTTTGAGTTTAGCTTATCCCGGGGTAGATTTATAAATGTAAATTCTTTATTTGGTAATATCTTCTGGAATAAAGAAAATAGATAGCTTTCATTTATTTTTTTTGAGAAGTCCTTATAGTTCTTTCCAACTCTTCCACTAGCTATAATTGCTATCCTTCTTTTCTTTTGCAAGCCATTGTTAATAAAATAAATATCTGATATTTCAAATAACTTAATTGAATCTTTTTGTCTTCTTTCGTTAAAAAGAAGATTATCTGTTAGTGAGTTAGTGAGATTTGTTCTTAAAAATTTTCTATTAGAATCGAGGGGGTTGTCAACTTTTATAGACTCTTTGCTCTCCACACTAACAAAAGGAGAATTAATGACCTCATAAAAACCATTATCTAAGAGAAAAGACCTAACCTTGGCTTCAATCTTTTTATCAAATTTTGTAGAACTAGTACTTTTGGGAATTCTTATTTCCCTTACTGGGATATTGTTATAGCCTATTACTCTTGCAATTTCTTCAGCTAGATCATTTTGTGTTTTAATATCGCTTCTGCTGGAGGGAACTTTTATAGCATTATTAACAACTGTGAAGCCAAGCTTGCCTAGATAATTGGTATATTCTTTAGCAGTTATATCTATGCCAATTATATTATTAACTTTTTCTATATTAAATGGGATGTCATGTTGAATTAAATTTTCATATTTATATGAGATAAATGAAATATTTTTTATTGCAGCATGGTCTTTAACCACTGCTGTAAATCTTCTTAAGACATCCTCATGACATTCTGGGTCAACACCTCTTTCAAACTTGTGAGCAGCTTCTGATTGAATATCGTACTTAAGCGCCTTACCTATTATAGCCTCAGGCTTGAAATAGGCACACTCAATAATTACAGATTTAGTTGCCTTCGAGCAAGAAGTGCTCTTACTGCCTATGACTCCAGCTAAATTAATAACCTCATTTCCATTTAAGAAAACTAAATTCTTGTCATTTAAAACTATTTTTTTACCTAGCAATGTATCAAATTCATATGAACGCTCTATCTCTGAAAGAGTTATCTTGCCGTTAATCTTTGACTCATCATAGCAATGAGTTGGCTGACCTGTTTCATAAGAGATAAAGTTAGAAATATCTGTAAAAAAGTTATTACTACTTATCTTTAAATCAGAGAAGTAGCTTTTTAAGTTTCCTTTATAAGAGGATACGTCTCCTTCTATTTCTATTTTTAGAAATGATATATGGTGGCATGTATTTTTTTGCTCGTTTACAAAATCTATTTTAAGTTCATCTAAATCATGATTATAAAAATTTTGATTCAGTTTAATTGTGAAAAAGGCTCCTAAATCTCTTAGTAATCCATTTACAGAAAGACAATCACCTCTATTCGGAGTGAACTCCATATCAAATACTTTATTTTCAATTTCATGTTCATGTCCAAGCTGAAATAAACTTCTAGAAATATCTTCAAGAGAAGGTTTCTCTTCTATATATTGAATTAAATGATCATATGCTATTTTCATTTAAACTGACTCAAAAAATCTAGGTTAGATTTATAAAATTCTCTAATGTCATTTACTCCATATTTAAGCATTGCAATTCTTTCAATGCCTAATCCAAAAGCTAATCCACTATACCTGTTAGAGTCAATATTACAGTTTTCTAGAACTATTGGATTTACAATTCCGCATCCAAGTATTTCTAGCCATTTTCCATCTTTAGATAATATATCGACTTCTGCGGATGGCTCAGTAAATGGGAAGTATGATGGTCTAAAACGTAGCTCAATATCATCACCAAAAAGAGCATGTATTATTTTATATATTAAATCTTTGAGTTGCGCAAAAGTTACATGCTCATCAACATATATACCCTCAACCTGATGAAACATAGGCAAATGTGTTGCATCATCATCTTTACGGTAGACCTTGCCTCCTGAAATAAATGCAAGAGGTGGTTTTCTTTCTAACATTCCTCTTACCTGAACAGGGGACGTATGTGTCCTTAGTAAGTTTTGTTTATTTTCAACGTAAAATGTATCATGCATCTGTCTAGCAGGGTGAGATTCTTTGATGTTAAGCATATCAAAATTGAATTTTTCAGTTTCAATTTCTGGACCTTCAACAATCTCAAAGCCAAAGGATATAAGCAGATCCATGATTGAATCCTTTATATGATTTATTGGGTGTCGTGCCCCTAGTTCAATTACTAAATCAGGAAGATGAATGTCTTTAGATGATGACATTTAGTCAATATTCTTAGCTAATAGCAGTATTTACAACCTTTTCAAAAGTTGCATTATCAGTAATAGCCAAATCAGATAAGATTTTTCTGTCTAAAATAATACTTTTTTTATCTAAAGAATTTATAAGAACAGAGTAAGAAACCCCTAGCTCTCTTGCTCCTGCATTAATCCGTGCAATCCATAGAGCTCTAAAAGCTCTTTTCTTATTTTTTCTGTCTCTAAATGCATATTGTAAGGATTTAATATTTGATTGTTTAGCAGTTCTAAATAATCTACTTCTTGCACCGTAATGACCTTTAGTAGCACTTAGTACCTTCTTGTGTTTAGCTCTAGCTGTGACTGATTTAGTAGTTCTTGGCATGATTTATCTTCTTATAAGTTTAGAAGCCATCTTAAGTACAACACCTGTTAACTTAGTAAGACCTCTGTTATGTCTTTTTCTTTTAGTAGACTGTTTAGTTAGAATATGATTTCTGTTAGCACTTTTACTTTTCACAGAGGTGCCCGTTTTCTTAAAACGCTTAGCAGCTCCAGAATGTGTTTTTAATTTATATCCCATAATACTCTTCTTTTAAATTTTTATTTCTTTTTTAAAGGCGATAGAACCATTAACAATTGTCTTCCTTCCAATGAAGGCTCTTGATCTACTTGGGCTACATCTTCTAACTCGTCTCTTAACTTGTTTAGTAAATTAAGACCCATGTCACTGTTCAGTATTTCTCTTCCTCTAAAACGGACGCTTATTTTAGTCTTATCTCCGTCAAGAATAAAGCTTTTAACCTTTTTTAATTTAATATTATAATCGCCTATGTCTGTTGATGGCCTGAATTTAATTTCTTTTGTTGTATTTCTTTTAACTTTTACCTTCGAGGAAGATAGGCTCTTCTTCTTATCAAAAATATGCTTTCCGTAATCTAGTAGCTTGCAAACTATAGGACTAGCGTCAGATGGAGAAACTTGAACTAAATCAAGAGATGCAACTCTAGCTGACTCCATGGCTACACTTAGAGCTACCAAGCCTTGTTTTTCTCCATTTGAACCAATAAGCATTACTTCACTTGCTCTAATTTTTTCGTTTATAGGAGTTAATTGTTTCTTTTGAGTAGCTATGGTTAGTGCCTATTTAATAATAGTTATTTTTAAAGAATTGATGATTAACAAGATTTTGTTTTAATATAAGAAGGGAGTATGCTATTCATAATTTGAGTTGAGTTTAAACTAATTAAACACCTTGGTAAACGTTTTTCTTTTTATGGCTGAAGATAATAGTGATTCCAACTATCTAGGTTTTTCTCATAAACAGATCTTTTATTTAGTCGAGATTCATGACCTTCCCAGAATTCAAAATAATAAGGTGTTATAGAATAACCTCCCCAGTATGCAGGTCTCTTAGACAAGCTTGATAAAATACCTAGCTGACTTTGATAATTTATTTGAACATTCTTATAAGAATCAATACATTGAGATTGTTGAGATGATATTGCTAAAGCATTCTTAGCATCACCTCTAGTCTTGAAATGTTCATCATATATTGATTCATTAATCTTTGAAATATTACCTTCAATCCTAATTTGAACATTTGCCATATTCCAGTAGAAATTAAGAGCCACCTTAGACGAAGTTTTGATTTCTTTAGCTTTTTTACTTTCATAATTTGTAAAAAAAATAAACTCCTGAGAGTTAATATATTTAATATTTACATACCTTGAGTGCGCTGATTTTTTTTTAATATCAATAGTGCTTAAACATGATGCTTCAATAGACCGCTGATTTAATTCCACTGCTTTATTATAGAAAGCTTTAAATTCTGTCAGCGGTTTTTCAGTTAAGTCTAATTTATTCAGATCTATCATGGTTAACCTCTATACCTATCTTGATTTTCTAAAAACCATCTATAGGTACTCGAGATACCATTGTTTAATCCAATAGAGTGAGTCCACCCAAGATCCTTTAGTAGATCAATTGAGAGAAATTTTCTCATAGTTCCATCAGGCATACTCGAGTTATAAATAATATCACCCTCATACCCGATAACATTTTTTATTGTTGTTACAAGATCAAAAATACTTATCTCTTCTCCTGACCCTATATTGATGTGGCTTTTTGTTGGAGTAATATGTTTATCTAGTGTCTCTTTACTTAGATTCATTACAAATATTGATCCTTTGGCCATATCATTAACATGGAGAAACTCTCTTTTAGGCATTCCTGTACCCCACACCTCAACATCAGTTAAATTAGCTATTTTTGCATCATGCAGTCTCCTTATTAAGCCAGGAATTACATGGCTATTTTTAGGGTGAAAGTTATCATTTGGTCCATAAAGATTTGTTGGCATAACTGATCTATAGTCTCTACCATACTGTCTATTAAAACTTTCACACAACTTTATTCCTGCAATTTTAGCAATGGCATATGGTTCGTTTGAAGGCTCTAATTGACCAGACAAAAGAGACTCTTCGGTCATAGGCTGAGATGATAACTTTGGATAGATACATGAAGATCCAAGAAAGAGAATTTTATTTATATCATTTGCGTGAGCGGCTGAAATTACATTACATTGAATCATTAAATTCTCATAAATAAACTCGGCTGGAAATGTATTGTTGGCATAAATACCTCCAACTTTTGCAGCAGCTAGATATATTTGATCAAACTTGTTTGATTGAAAAAATTTGTTAACACTTAGCTGATCCAGAAGATTTAAGTCAATACGTTCAGCTGTAATGATTTCATTAGACGGTTTTTCTTCAAGGAGATTATGGATAGCAGAACCAACCATGCCATTATGGCCAGCAATAAAAATCTTCTTTGGAGTTTCAAGCATGGTTACTCTCTTGAGATATTTTTATTGAAGCCATTTTCATTGAGTAAAAATGTTTCCTTTGCATGCTTAAGGTCTTCCTCAACCATCTCCTTGCACATTTCTTCAACTGATATTTCAGGAACCCAGCCTAACTCTTTCTTAGCCTTTTTGGGATCGCCTAGTAATGTCTCAACCTCAGCAGGTCTAAAGTATCTCGGATCTACCTTGACAATAGTGTCTCCTTCTTTAAGAGTTGTTAATTCTTTATTTGCTATTCTTTCGATGACGCCTATTTCCTCAACACCTTCGCCAATATATTTAATATCAATTCCTAAATGCTTACATGACAAGGTTACAAACTCTCTAACTGATATTTGTTTTCCAGTAGCAATTACGTAATCCTTAGGTGTTTCCTGTTGAAGCATCAACCACTGCATTCTTACATAATCTTTAGCATGTCCCCAGTCTCGCAAAGAATTCATATTTCCAAGATATAGGCATTTTTCTAAACCCTGAGATATGTTAGCTAGTCCTCTTGTAATTTTTCTGGTAACGAAAGTCTCCCCTCTTCTAGGCGACTCATGATTAAAAAGTATTCCATTGCAAGCATACATCCCATAAGATTCTCTATAGTTAATGGTTATCCAATACGCATAGAGCTTTGCAACTGCGTATGGTGATCTGGGATAAAAAGGTGTATTTTCTGTTTGAGGCGTTTCCTGAACTAACCCATAAAGTTCTGAGCTTGAAGCTTGATAAAATTTTGTTTTTTTCTCCATACCTAGGAGCCTTATAGCCTCTAAAAGTCGCAATGGCCCAATTGCATCAACATCGGCAGTATATTCAGGAGAATCAAAAGAAACTGCAACATGTGACTGAGCACCTAAGTTATATATTTCATCAGGTTGAATTTTTCTTAAGAGCCTAGTGAGGTTAGAGCTATCTGTAAGATCGCCATAATGGAGAAAGAATCTGGAGTTCTTTTCATGAGGGTCTAGATATATATGGTCAATCCTGGATGTATTGAAAGATGAACTTCTTCTTTTGATCCCATGAACTTCATAACCTTTTTCAAGAAGTAATTCAGCTAAGTAAGAGCCATCCTGACCAGTTATGCCTGTAATTAAAGCTATTTTCATAATTTAATCCTATTTTTCTATATTTTTACACATTTTAATAACAATATCTTCAATCCCAAGATCAGACTTCCATCCAATTTCATTATAGATTTTATTGGGATTTCCCCCATTAATTTCTATATCTGTTTGCCTTATAAATCTCGGGTCAATTTCAATAAAATTGTTGTAATCTAAATTAAAAAATGAAAAAGTAAGACTTATAAAATTCTTAAGTGATGTTATTTTTCCAGTTGAAATAATAAAATTATCTGGCTTGTTATGTTGAAGAATTAGATGCATCGCTGAAACATACTCTGGAGCCCAGCCCCAATCTCTTTGAATATCTATATTACCTAAAGATAATTTTTCTTTTCTTCCAATAGATATCTCAAATGCTGTTTTAATAATTTTCTGGGTTACAAAGTGATCGGGCCTAAGTGGGGATTCGTGATTAAATGTTATTCCCGTAGAGCAAAAAATACCAAAAGAATTCCGGTAGCTATCCACTAAATATAATGAACTAGCTTTTGCAGAGCCATATGGGCTCATAGGAGAAATGGTAGAAGTTTCAGTTGAAATATTTTCACCATTGCCTCCAAATACTTCACCTGATCCAGCGCTAAAAAACTTAATATCTGTATTTACATTTTTAATAGACTCTAGGATATTTAATGTGCCTAGAAAAATACTTTCGTATGTTTCAACTCTATCAGTAAAAGAGGCACCTACAGAGGTTTGCCCAGACAGATTATATATCTCATCAGGCATGATATCTTTAATAATCTTTTCAATTTTTTTTTGATTCTTTATATCAACGCTGAGTATTTCTAGATGCTGGAGGATATCTAGACTCTCAAGGTTTCTAAATCTACTGGCTTTACTATCTCTCGAAGTTCCAATAACAGTGTAATCTTTCTTTAATAAAAGCTCTGCAAGATATGAGCCATCCTGACCACTAATGCCTATTATAAGAGCTTTCATTATAATGGATTATATACTTTTTGCTGGCATTTACCTTATTTTATAAAGAGCGATTTAATATAGTTTTTTTGTGATGATCAGCTGTTGAGGTAATTCTTATTCAAAAGAAGCCATCTATAGTCTTATCGGACCATGGAGATTAATAAACACTTTGCAAAGAATGACTTAGAGCAATAAGAAATTTTTAATAACATTTAACCCAACTTCTCCGCTCTTCTCAGGATGAAACTGTAAACCAATCACATTATCTTTTTGAATTGCTGCTGTGACCTTTATGGCATCATAATTATAAGTACCATTCATATCATTTTGATTATCTGTTTGAACATGAAATGAGTGAACTAAGTAAACATAGCTATTTTTCTTAATTCCATTAAATACTGATTTTGTAGCTTCTTGTTTTAATTCGATATCAAGTTTTGCCCACCCAATATAAGGAATTTTTAGGGTACTTACTTTTGATTTCTGGCTTTCAATAATTGGCACTACCTTGCCTGGGATAAAGTCCAAGCCACTATGGTGTCCAAATTCCTTACTTGATGAGACCAGCATCTGCATACCGAGGCATATACCCAGTAATGGCTTTCCCTGCGTAACAGCATTTTGTAGTGGCTCAATTAAACCTCTATCCTTTAAGCCCTTTATGCCGTCCTGAAAAGCGCCAACACCAGGAAGAATAATCCTATCAGCATTATAAATCTCATCGGGATCAGAGCTAAGTTTGACATTTTTAGCACCACAATGCTCTAGTGATCTTTCAACACTAAATACATTTCCAATACCGTAATCTACAATTATTATCATTTTTTAATCTATTATTTTCTTACAGGCATATCAAAATCTACTGCATGTTTGCGCAATTCGTCAATAGTTGTCCTATTATAATGAAGAGCATCAGCAACCGCTATTCCATCTGCCCCAGCGTCGGATGCTATTTTTAAATCTACTGCTTGACCATACCCTCCACTTGCAATAACAGGAACATTTACAGAATTAGTTACCATGCTAATTAATTCCTTATCAAAGCCTTTTTTTGTTCCTTCCATATCAATTGAAGTAACTAGGACTTCTCCGGCTCCCATATCTACAGCTTGCGCCACCCATTGCTCTACATCCAACCCACTTCTCTCTCTGCCGCAATCTGTATATGCTTCCCATAGTCCTGAATCTTGTTTTTTAGCTTCAATTGATAAAACCATACATTGAGATCCAAAGCGATTTGCTATTTCTGTTATTAGTTTTGGATTTTTTACGACCGCTGTATTTATTGCGACTTTGTCTGCCCCAGATCTTAAAAGATCCTCAACATCGGAGATGGCTCTAATACCACCTCCAACTGTCAATGGAACAAATATATCATGAGCTGCTTTTTTTACTATTTCAGTTAAATTGCTTCTACCATAAAGACTTGCAACTATATCTATATATAGTAATTCATCAGCACCTTGCTCATAATACTTTTTTGCAAATTCTTGAGGGTCGCCAATCACCCTTAAGCCTTCTAAATGTATCCCTTTGATGAGGTTAGGACCTTTGATATCAAGGCGAGCTATTAAACGTTTATTGATCAATGCTAGGTATCCCAGACTCCATGCCTTAAAACCCATTCACCCTTATTACTACCCTCTGATGATTTATATTTCCATACATGAGGTGATCTGAATGCGTCAGATAAGTTGTCATAGTAACTTCTATTAACAAGAGGTTGCTCAAACATTTTTGAAGCAACTGGAAACTCCTCTTCAGGCAAGCTTAAGTATTTAAAAATTTCATCAGCAAATCTTTCAGGAAATTCTCCATCAAATTTTTGAACAAGAGCCTGACCTTCTTCTCTAGTTATGTCCCCACTTCTAATTTCCTGTGCAGCATCATATGTTGCTCTGCCAATTCCAAATTTGGTATGATAAGTGTGGAAATGGAAATCATCTATTTTGTCATCAATACTATTATATTTACTATAAGTTCCTTGTGATCTATATGGTCTGGCAGAAAAATTTGCATTTTCGACTGAAAAATAATACGCTTCTTGCGGTACCCATTTTTTATAATAACCCAAATAATGAATTTGAATTTCAGCTTTAGTTAAATTTTTCTCATCGATTGGAAGAAAAATTGACAAATCTTTTGAAGTCAATCCATGTTTTTCCTCTAATTCTTTTAAAGAGTGACCAGCTAAATATAAATCTTTATTACTTTTAATTGAATAATATTCACTTTTTCTCATAGAATTTGAATGTTCTGCTATTGGATTGCCATACTCTGACTCCGCCTCACCATAAAAAACTAAAGGAATATTATATTTTTGTGCAATTTTTGGAGCTAAATTTTTTTGACCTAAAATAAATGTTTGGAAAGGATGTAATAAATTTTCTATTGATAATTTTGTTAATGCTTTCATCACTTTACCATTAGGTCTTATAGTAAGATTATCAAATCCGCCAACTTCGATCCAATTTTTAAAATTTTTATACCCATAATCCGTATATAAAATAGGTGGCCATGTAATTGTTAGTGGATTCATTCCATATTGATATTTCAAAATATGAGAAGCATAAACACTGTCTTTACCTCCACTTCCTGGGACTATACAGTCATAATCACTATTTTTTGATCTGTGCTTGTCACATAAAATCGATAATTCTTTTTCTCTTAACTCCCAATCTATACTTTTGTCTTTATGTTCAGCCACAGCACAAGCATCACAAACTCCAGTCTTGTCATCAATATTTAGGTAACTTGCCCCCTCTCTACTTCTTATGTGCTTAAATTCTGGAATTGATGAAGGTCTTTGATTTGAAAGGACACATTTTTTACAAAAAACAATTTTTTCTGGCAGATTATATAAAGTTTCCATAAAAAATAATTATATTAAATTTCTCAAATTGTAATAAAAATTTAGACCCATTTCACCACTTTTTTCAGGATGAAATTGAAAGCCAAACAAATTCTCTTGTTGGACAGATGAACAAAAACTAAATTTAAAATAATTTGTTTCTGTTAAAATAACATCTTTATTTTTAGGGTTACAATAGTATGAATGTACAAAATACATGTTTGATAAATCATTTATATTGTGTGTTATTTGATGATTTTTTTTCTTATGAACAGGATGCCAACCAATATTTAAATAATTATTTTTGTCTAATAGCTTAACCTCTCCTTTAATAAAACCCAAACCTTTAGTTAGCTTATGCTCATAACTATTTTCAAAAAATAATTGCATACCTAGGCATATCCCCATAATTGGCTTTTTTGTTAAGATATATTTTTTAAGCATTTTATCTATTTTTTTGGCTTTAATTTTTTTCATTGCTTCGGTAAATGACCCTACACCTGGCAATATAACCGCATCTGATCTCATAATTTCATTTTCATCATTGCTTAGATTTACTTCCAAGCCCACTTTTTCGCATGCTGATTTAATGCTAAATAAATTTCCCATCCCGTAATCAATTATTATAATTTTTTTCAATTTTATACCTTAATATTTTAATATTGATCTTATATTTTTTTTTTTTGAAAGATGGCTCTTTATATCATTTATATTAATATTACCAAAATTCATAAATTTTTTTTTATCCTTTATAAAAGATTGATTCCCATCAGTGCTCTTACTTGGTAAATTTAGATATCCATAATGCAAAATTGAACCTAAGGCTATACCACTTGGATCACACGCGTTTAATAACTCATCAAAATGGGCCAATTCTCCAAATCCTCCATTAACTATATATGGTATTTTTACAAATTTTTGAATTACATCTGCTAAAAATAGATCAAAGCCTCTACCCTTGCCATCACACTCTATACTTGTAATAATAATTTCTCCTACACCTTTATCTTGGATTTCTGATAACCACTCTTTAAGATTAATTTCTGTCTCTTCTCTTCCAAAATCTTTGTAACAATAGTAATCTTGACCTTTTTTTAACACTTCAATTGCACATACGATTGTAGAAGATCCAAAATATTTTACCGAATCATTTATAAAATTTTTATTTCTTATAAATGCACTATTAACAAACACTCTATCTGCTCCTGAATTTAAAGATTGTGAAATCTGGTTAATATTACTAATTCCTCCACCAACAGTTATCGGAAGAAATGTGTCTTTCGCAGTCCTTTTTACTAAATCTAAAATTTGCTTTCTATCATAAAGACTTGCTACAATATCATGATAAATTATTTCATCTGCTCCATCATGATAATATTTTTTAATAAATTTTTTTGGATCTCCTAATACTCTTAAACCCTCAAGGCTAATACCCTTTACTAAGTTTAAATTTTTAATGTCAAGTTTTGGAATAATTCTTAAATTTTTCACTATACATTATAAACTTTTGACTTAAATTTTTTTCTATTAATTATAAACCACTGACACATTTCTCTAATTCCTTTTTCAAAACCTTTTATGCCAGAATACATTGGTTTCCATTTTATCAATCTTTTCGCTTTAGAATTTTTTGAAATCAATCTATTTACTTCACTTTTTTTTGGTCTAATTCTTTGTTTGTCTGAAATCACTTTAAGTTGTTTTTTTTTTAATATCTTTTTAATTATATTAAATGTTTCTCCAATACTAAAATCTTTACCTGTACCAAGATTTATTGTCTCTCCAATACAATTAGATTTATATTTAATTGCATTGACGTATGCCTGAACAGTGTCTGTAACATAGGTAAAATCTCTTGTTGCATTTAAGTTTCCTAATTTTATAAATTTATCATTTTCTATTGATTGGGCAATCATAGTTGGAATTGCAGCCCTAAGTGATTGTCGAGGGCCAAATGTATTAAATGGTCTTAATATCATTGCTGGTAAACCAAAACTTCTATAATAAGATAAAGTAAGTTGGTCAGCAGCAATTTTACTCGCTGCATAGGGTGATTGTGCTTTTAAAGGATGTTCCTCATCAATTGGTGCATACTGCGCACTCCCATAAACTTCACTGGTAGAGGTATTAACAAAAAAATCTACGTTATTAGACTTTGAGGCTTCTAATAAATTGTAAGTGCCTATTATATTCGTATCTATATAGCTTCTTGGTGACTTGTATGAGTATGGGATTGAAATTAAAGCAGCTAAGTGCAATATAATATTTACTTTTTTTGTTTCTTTATGAATTAAGTTTTGATCAGAAATATCTCCTAGAATAATTTCTACATTATCCTTAATTTTTTTATCAATGTGATCTAACCAACCCCAAGAATTATCTATATTGTATGGAACGATTGTTTTAACAGAAAAACCATCCTGAACTAGTTTTTCTACTAAATGAGAGCCAATAAATCCGCCACCCCCTGTAACAAATACTTTTTTATTCATCTAATTAAAGCTTTATAATATTAATACTTATTGTAAACCCTCGAAATTAATAGTTGTTAGAATAATTGCTTTCATACCACCATCTTCTAATTTTTTATTCAAGTTGACACACCAATATTCACTATATCTATAGGTTAAAAAATTTGATTGTCTTTAAATGTATAATTTGAGATGAATATATAGATCCAGATACTATACTGATTACATGTATAAAAAAAATAAAATTCTAGTGATAATACCAGCAAGATCGGGTAGCAAAGGAATTAGAAATAAAAATATAAAAAAAATAAAAAATAAACCCTTGCTAAGTTATTCAATTGATTATGCAAAAAAATGCAATCTTGTTGATGAAATAATTGTTAGCACTGAGTCTCCAAAATATGCAAAAATAGCAAAAAAATTTGGAGCGAAGGTTCCATTTCTCAGAACAGAAAGATTAGCTGGTGATAAAGTTAAAGATTATCCGGTAGTTCGTGAATGTTTGGTAAAATCAGAAAA
>MDTF01015579.1_pt1 | contig 21665 bp, 20 predicted proteins | sample 811191 | NCBI WGS metagenome assembly MDTF01 (sample SAMN05326649, study PRJNA326480) | marine metagenome | isolation source: seawater | place: Southern Ocean | collected 2011
AGCTCGAAACTATAGCAGTACAGTCGCATTGGCATTCATGATGATGTGGCTACCAATGTACTGCTGAACAAATAATGTTCAAAGATCAACAGCCTCTAGACTTTTGTTTAAGCTAAGCACAGTAGCCGATGGTCTTATACGTGACGCTATGAAATACCTTATTCGTATTTAGAAGTCAGTGTGAACGAAGATAAGACTAACGGGTTGGTGAAGCAAAGGTGCACTCTACCCCGCCGAAGCTGGGGCAACAGCGATCTGAAACTGGATTATTATCCGGTTAGTTAAGCAGCGGGACGATTTTCCATGTCGGGTCAGAAGTATCGGATTCCCTATGTCTGATCCGCGTCTTCACCTTCAAGCTGCTGTTCTTTCAGCTCAAGTTCTTTAACTTCCGCTTTAATTTGCGTGCGAAGCTTGTCGTGCTGCTCTCTGGTGAGCGGATAGATTTTGTTGATATAGCATCTAAACGGCAATGAGTCAGGCGTGTAGATAAAGTCAGTACCTTCACTGAGAGAGTTGCCAAAACGGCGGTGCAGCAAAATACCCGGGGCAAAGGCAATTTCATTGCAGCGAGGCACCAGTTTCACCAGGTAGTGACGCATGGGAGAACTGCGAAGGATCAGATATTCATCACTGAGTTCGGCGTAGCTGTCGAGCCTGAAGGCGCTGACAGTATGGTCGCGCTCAAGGGATTCATCCGCCACAAACTGCTCCACCAGCGTTACCATCTCGCTGTTAGTTAAACGCGGTGTTGCACACCCGGCTAACATCAGTACTGCTGTCGCTAATAGCCAATATCGCTTCATAATATACCTTTTTAAAAACATTAACGTTGCCGGTTCGACAACCTGCCAGCCCAATAATTCCTTGTTTATCAGTTGCCACTGAATAGCCTAGCACGCCTTGCTTAACCCAAACTGAACAATCCGTTTTAAGTATATGAGTATTACTTAGAAACCAACAGCTTATGCTGCTATTATTAACTACATTGCGGCTAACACCCGCGCGCCACAAATAAAAAGACCGGATAAAGAGACAGCCATTGGACACCAGAGAGTTTATTCAGATACGCCGGTTTATTCTTAAGCTGGGTAAAATGCTGCACAAATACGGCACACCGGCTTTCCGCCTCGAAGCCTATTTAACCGAAGTGGCACGTTATCTGGGTGTACATGCCTCCTTTATCTCTACGCCGACGTCTTTATCAGTGGTTATCTGGAGTGATCGTCACGAAGAGGAATACAGCCATAATGCCAGGCTTGAGCCCGGTGAGCTGGATTTGAATTCGTTGTCACTTACCGACGAGCTGGCTAACTTGCTGTTGTCCGGTCAGGTAACGCTTGAGGAGGCTGACAAGCGGTTAACCGAAATTGATGCCATGCCCAGCCCCTACGGTAAACTCATAACCGGCTGTTCTTTTGGTTTATCCACCGGCGCTTTTGGCATGCTGATGGGTGCCAGCTGGTCGGAGATTTTTTGGTCAGGCCTGTTTGGTTTTGTGGTGTATTTCTGGGTGCTGTGGTCGGAACGCTCTAAACGTGTAGCTCTGATGCTTGAGCCGGTGATTGCCTATGTGGTGGCCTTTCTGGCCTGCGTGGCGAGTCGCTTTTTTGATCCGGGTATTAATATTCCTATTATTATCCTGTCATCGGTGATTATTTTTGTGCCGGGACTGGCGCTGACCATGGGGCTTGCCGAGCTCTCCTCGCGCAATATGGTATCCGGGACAGCGCGTATTATGGACGCCATGATGCAGCTGTTTAAACTGTATTTTGGAGCCTTTTTAGGGGTGGCGACCGGTTTTAGTTTATTTGGCGAAAATACCTATGCACCGGCCGAATCCCTGCCCTACTGGTCAACCTGGCTGGCCGTGGTATTGCTTGGCTTTGGCCTGGTGGCTATCTTTCGCACCCGGGCAAAACATATTCCCTGGGCTCTGGCCGCCGCGCTAATTGGCTATAGCGCTACAGCGCTAAGCTCGGATTTCCTGCCGCAGAATGTCGGTAGCTTTGTGGGAGCATTTACACTGGGAATTTTTGCCAATGCCTTTACCCGCATTGCCAATCAGCCAGCCACTATTGTGGCCATGCACGGCCTGATTGTGCTGGTACCGGGCTCTAAAACCTATATCGGGCTGAATTCTTTTGTATCGGGTCAGGATTTCGTGAATGCCGATCACATCGGTCAGGACGTGTTTCTGATTTTTATGTCGCTGGTAGCCGGACTTATTTTTGCCAACGTGGTGTTTCCCACCAAAAAGGCGCTCTGAGGCTAACCGATAATACCCAGCTCAACAGCGCGTAGCACTGCACGGGTGCGGTCGCGGGCATCAAGCTTGGCAAGTATCGTCGAGACCTGATTTTTTACCGTGCCTTCCGATTTAAATAACGCCCCGGCGATTTCCTTATTGCTGCACCCGGATGCCATTAAACGCAGGATTTCCTTTTCCTTGGCCGACAGCGGTTCAACCGGTGCGGGGCCGTCGGGCGTGGTATTTAAGCCCTGCAGACTGTTGATCAGGGTATTGGTGATAGCCGGCTGGATCAGCGACTCGCCATTATGCACTGCCTCAATACCGTCGACCAGGGTTTCCAGCGACACGTCTTTTAGCAGGTAGCCTTTGGCACCGGCACTGAGCGCCCCCATTAAACTCTCGTGGTCGTCAAAGGTAGTGAGCATGATAGTGGGCAGTAAGGTGCCTTCCTGCTTTAAATGATTGAGGAGTTCTATGCCGGTCATGCGTGGCATGCGAATATCCAGCAGCATCACATCCACCTTGCCGGCGTTGGCTTGCAGCCACTCGCGGGCCTCAACACCATCGTTGGCCTGCCCCACCACTTCCACTTTATCGGATAGCGAGAGCAGGCTACACAGCCCTTGCCGCAATAACTGTTGGTCGTCTACAACTAATACGCGAATCATCCCGGCTCCGGTATCATCAACAGGGTATGAAAGCCCCGTGGGCTGGCGTTGAACTCTGTGCTGCCGTTGAGTTCGGCAACACGCTCTTTAATACCGGTTAAACCATTACCGGGCTGAAACTCACCGGCGGTGCCGTTGTCGGTAATTTCGGTAACCAATTGACTGGCCTTACGGCTTATCTCAATGCGTAGCTCACTGGCTTTACCGTGACGGATGCTGTTGGTTAAGCTTTCCTGCACACATCGTAGAATCGTGGTGGCCTGCAACAAACTTAGTTCACTTAAATCACCCTCACAATCAATAGTCACCGATATCTTATCCTGCAAAGGGGCGATCAGTTCGTTCAGCGCCCGCTGTAAATCCAGCGAGCCGAACTCGCGCATGTCCGACACAGCTTCCCGCACATCAGACAGTAGCAGCCTGGCAATACTTAAGCACTGGTCAATGGGCGGTCGCTGCTCGGGGGCAACAGTCCGTGAGGCTACCTGCAGATGTAACGATAGTGCAGTGAGGTGATGGCCAACCAGATCGTGAATGTCACGGGCGATACGGGTACGCTCATCCTTACGACTGGCCTGCTGCATCAGATCCTGCAGAGCCCTTAGCTCGCGGTTTGCCTGCTCGGCCTGCTCCCGGGCTACCTCAGCCTGCTTACGGCTTTCCATCATCATTAGTGAGAATAAATTGAAGGTCCAGAACAGGATGGCGGTTAACCACAGTCCATTGGTTTGCTCCCACATCAGGGCAAACACCAGCCAGGGTACTGCCGACCATAAAGGTGATAACCACAGCGTGCGCCGGTAAGGAATAAAGTACGGTAATTGCCCGGACCAGATAACCAGTAAAATGGCATTGAACTCAAACGGACTGGTCACGAATGTTCCCAGTACCAACAGATACTCAAGAGCCAGCAGAATAACTCTGACTGAAGTATCGTGGCGGTAGGGCTCATCGCGGGTGACAAACAGGAATGTCAGCGCAAACAGCACAAATATCGCCAGCGTCGCAAACAGGTTCACCGGCCCGAGGCGACTGGAACCACTCATCAGCCAGGCATTTGCTACTGCCACTACGGCAATGGTGATAATTGCCACCAGTAGTTCGGAGTCAATTTTAGGAAAGTATTTTTTCATAACTGCCAGTATTGGCGAATCGCCGGACAATTGGAATAGGCCAAAAGTCATCTTTTATCTCGTGACTTTTGCCACTACGGCCAACCAGACTGTAACGGTAGTCTGCTTAACACAAGGTTAAGGAGATTTCGTTATGCACTATGTTCAACAAGGCTTACTGTACTTACATATATTTACCGGGGGTTTAGGGCTCCTGTTATTCTGGATCCCCATTTTTGGTCGCAAGGGCGGCTTTAACCATCGCCGGTTTGGTGTGTTCTTTCGTCGCACTATGCTGACCTCGGTGATAAGCGGGGTCATACTGGCGCTGTTCTGGATTGTCGTGCCCACCATGGGTCATCCTGAGCTGCTGGAGAACCCCAGGGCGGTCCCTTATTTTCAGCGTTTTGGGGCCTTTTTAGTGCACCTGGGCCTGGTGATGTATACCTCGGTAATGGGAGGGCAATGGGCTCTTGAAGCTAAGAATAACCGCGACTCGCTGCGCACTCCGGCTCGTGTTGCGCCAGCTGTTTTACTGGTTTTCACCAGCATTGGTTCAGGCTACATGGGGATTAGGTACGAACAAGTATTAATGATGGTGTTTGCGCCGCTCGGCCTGATGATTGCCTGGGGTCAGTTACGTTTTATTTTTGCTAAAGAAGTCGAGCCAAAAGCCTGGCTGGTAGAACATCTGTCCGGTTACATAGGTACCGGCATTGGCGCTTACACTGCCTTCTTTGCCTTTGGCGGGCGCACCTTGTTCAGTGATATTGGTGCCTGGCAGTATGCTTTTTGGATTTTGCCCGGTGTTATTGGCAATATCGCCGTGGTTTTACTGGCCCGTAAATACCGCGCCCATGATGCCGCTAAATCCAGATCTGCCCGGACGGTGCCGATGCCTGTAAAAAAGTCCTGTTAGTCCTATGGTTAAAGTCTGCACGGCTGGCTTACCCGCCGTGCAGACCCAGCTTAACCTTATTTTAAAGCCGGCAGGATATGTTTACCGCTGGAGTCAGTACTCACACATAATGAGCAAATGCTGGCATTCGGCACCGCCGGTGTCGACAGCATATCAGGGCGTTCATAGTCAGTTTTGCATTCCACACAAGTCATCAATGCACCGGTAGGGTTACCGTGCTCATCAAACATGGGAATGCTGATCCCGTCGTGACCGCGGCGCTGATAATATTTGCCCTGGGTAATGATTGCCATCAGGGGTGTCATAACTATAGCAACTACCAGAGCAACCAGTGGTGAATAGGGCTGTAACCAAGGTCCCAGCGCTCCAAAGAAGGTCGCAATCGACAGCCCGGCTGATAATGTTAACGAGACAAATCCTACCGGGTTGAACGCGTAGATCATGCCGCGACGAAATTCCGGCACTTTGGGTGACAGTTTCAGCACATATTTGTTAATGGCGATATCGGTAGCAACGGTAACAATCCAGGCAATACCACAGTTGGCGTAAAAGCCCAGAATATTGTTAAGGAAATCAAACATGTTCATTTCCATCAGCAGCAACGCAATGGATAAATTGAACAATACAAACACCATACGACCAGGATAATGCTTGGTCACCCGCGTGAATGAGTTAGTCCAGGCCAGTGAACCACTGTAAGCGTTAGTCACGTTGATTTTAATTTGCGAAATCACTACCAGGATCACCGCCAGGGTCATGGCCAGCCAGCCCGGCATCATTTGCTCATAAACGCCAAGAAACTGATGTACCGGCTCACTTGCCAGCTTAATGTCTTCTGGTAGCAAGGTAGCAATCAGATATACCGCAATAAAAAGTCCGGTAATTTGCTTAAGGGCGCCTAATACCACCCAGCCAGGACCCGCACAGATCACAGATGCCCACCAGGCCTTTTTATTTTCTTCGGTCCGGGGTGGCATAAAGCGCAGATAGTCAATTTGTTCGGCGATTTGAACAATCAGTGACAAACACACACCCGCAGCCAGCATAACACTGCTTAAGGCTACGCCTTCAATGCCGCTTTCTCCGCCGTAATTTAAAAAGGCGTCGATACTTTCAGGTTGCGTGGCAACCAGATAGATCATCGGCAGTACCATAAGGATCAGCCATAAAGGAGTTGTCCAAACCTGCAGAGTGGCGAGCGCTTTCATGCCGTATATGACCAACGGGATCACCATCAGCGTAGAGATAGCATAGCCGAGCCAGAGTGGCACCCCTAACCCAATCTCGAGGCCCTGAGCCATAATGGACCCTTCCAGGGCAAAAAAGATAAATGTAAAACTGGCAAAGATAATATTGGTGATCACCGAACCATAGTAGCCAAAGCCACTGCCACGGGTTACCAAATCTAAATCAAGATTATACCGTGCGGCATAATAGGCCAAAGGAAAGCCGGTACAAAAAATGATGATCGCGGCAAATAAAATGCCCAGCACGGCATTACTGGTACCATAGGCAATACCGATGTTAGCACCAATGGCAAAGTCAGCCAGGTAAGCGATACCGCCCAGTGCCGAGGTGGCAACCACCGTTGGCGTCCAGCGCCGGTAATGGCGCGGTGCAAAGCGCAGGGTGTAGTCTTCCAGTGTTTCTGAGGCCGCGGCGGGCTGATTCGACGACTCCGCGGCATCAATATTGCCTTGATGGTGTTTTATAGTTTCCATAATGTCTGTCTCCATTATGATTTAACATTTTTTAAGCAGCAGGCATCCCGCCACTTAACTTAACGTTTAATCAGCTAGTAAAATAAAAATGGTTAAAAATGGTGTGCCTGTTCTGCCAGCGTTAGCTGGTAACGCTATCGGGCAGGGGCTATTCCTCAGGGAGGGTGTCCGTTGGCAATAAGTACATCAATTTTTTCGATGGCTTTTTGAAACTGGCACTGCGTTGCCAGTTGTTGTAGCTCCCTGGCGATATCCGCAGAGAGTTTATAGTTATTATTAATATCGTTTAGCTTGCTAACAAACCCCGACAGATAGCCAATTTCTGCCAGCGATTTAAGGGCTTTAAATTGGGTCACACCAGCGGCTGGTTTAGTCGTTGTCGGCTCTTGTTCAAAGGCCTTCGTCTCACTCGCCTTATACTGCCACCTTAAGCTCAACCATTCTCCCACTTTACTGAGTAATTGATTGATCATAAACGGCTTAACCAGATAGTCATTGTGATTACGACGAGCACTGGCGACTTTGTCGAGATCCCGCACATTGGCAGATACGATAATAATCGGTTGCTGATACCCGGCCTGACGAATATCTCTGGCTGCCTGCCAGCCATTAACACCGGGCATATTGAGATCCAGCAGTAACAAATCTATCTGATACTTGGCTAATAAACGCATACCGTCATCGGCCGAGCTTGCGGTGAGTACAGTAAAGTCCAGCGGTGACAGGATGTCGTTCATTAACTGGCGCTGACTAAATTCGTCATCTACCACCAGAATGGTTCGGCGTGTTCCTTCGTAACCCACTATTTGCTTATGTTCGAGGCTCACTGCGGTGTCTTTCTTGCTCAGGCGTGGCAGTAACAACCGCAGATGAAACTGACTCCCGTTACCGGGTTCACTTTGCAACGTAATTTCACCGCCCATCAGTTCCGCCAGCGCCCGGGAAATCGTCAGCCCGAGTCCCGTTCCGCTAATGGCCGAGCTGTTGGCATCCACCCGTTCAAAAGGCTGAAATACTTTTTCCTGATCTGCCGGGGTAATACCGGGACCGGTGTCGGTTATTACAAAATGCGCGACTTCATTGCGATAGTTTACACGCAGCGAAACCCCACCCTGCTCGGTAAATTTAATGGCGTTGGAAATAAGGTTAATCAGAATCTGACGTAACCGCTGCTTGTCACCGGATACCCTGTTGGGTAAATAGCGGGGCACCTCATAATTAAACGTTAACCCTTTTGCTTGCGCCTGCTGCGCAAACATATGTAATAACTGTTCGAGCAGTTCATGCAACGCAATCTCCTCGCGATTAACCGATAACCGACCGGCTTCAATTTTGGAAACTTCCAGAATACCCTCAATGAGATCGTTAAGATGCTCACCGTTGCGTTTCATCGTCAGTAACGGGCCTTTAATGTGCGTTGGCAATTGCGAGTCATTGGAAAGCAACTGGGCATAACCTAGCAGCACATTCAGAGGGGTTCTGAGTTCATGACTAAGCCCGGCGAGGTAGCGGCTTTTCGCATTATTGGCCGATTCAGCCTGGTCCTTTGCCTGTAAGTACGCCTCAGTGGTTTTTTCGTGTGCATTCACCTCGTCGTACAACGCATCACTTTGCTGGCGCAGTTCTCCTAACGCCTGGCGGTTACTTTGTTTTGCCAGGGTCAGTAACCAGCTCACCACCCCAATAATGATCAGCAAAAAGAAGAAGACCTTGACTAAGGTGGTAGACACCACATCCTCTAGCTGAGGCGAACCGGCGCTGATTTGCCAGTAAATCAGCGCCAGCAGAACCACCGAAATGCTACTCAGCACCAAAGTTAATAAAATAGTTTGCGCCAGTGGACGGCTTAATAGCACCGCAGCGTTGTGTGTGGCATAACGGTTCAGAAACTGAGTCATTTGTGCAGACAGGGTGGCCTTGTCGCGGCATTTATCTCCGCAATGCACATCCAGGCTGCAACACAATGAGCAAATGGGCCGGGCATACACCGGACAATGACTCATGTCTTCGTAGTCAAAGGTGTTTTCACAAATACAACATTGATGGGCCTGTTGAGGTAATACCTGAACGCCATTGCTAACCAGATAGTAACGGCCTCGTGTGGCCCAGCCAATCAGAGGGACGCTAACAAAGGGGATGGCAAAAGCCAGATACGACGCCAGTGCCGCCAATACGGTTCCCAACACACCGGCATAAGCAACAAACCCCACCACTGATGCCAGCAACATCGACAATACTCCCACCGGGTTCACATCGAATAGCTTTGAGCGTTTAAATTCGATCATCGGCGGGCTGATACCCAGTGGTTTATTGATCAGCAAATCAGCACTCACTGCCCCCAGCCATGACAGCACCAGCACCGAGTATACTTTTAATATATTCTCAATCGTCTGATAAATCCCGAGCTCCATGAGCAATAGTGCAATTAGTACATTAAACACCATCCACACTACCCGGCCCGGGTGATTGTGCGTGATCCGGCAGAAAAAATTAGACCACGCAAGCGAGCCGGCATAGGCATTGGCCACATTAATTTTTAGCTGTGAAAGCACCACAAAAATAGTCGCGACAACAATGCCCAGCGTGGAATTACTGAACACATAGGCAAATGCATCCTGGTACATGTGTGCAGGGTCGCTTGCAACCGCCGGAAGCACCCCTTGCTTTAACAACAAAAATGCCAGATAAGAGCCTAAAAAGAGTTTACCGGCGCCAAATACAATCCAGCCCGGTCCGGCCATGAGTAAGGCAGTCCACCATTTCGCAGGGCTGCCATTCTCTGCTTTTGGCGGTAAAAAGCGCAGAATATCCGCCTGCTCACCAATTTGTGCCACCAGCGACATTAATACCGCCGAAGCGCCACCAAATAATAAAATATTGAAACTGCCTGCTGCACTGCCGGCCCCCCCTTCAAACTGCAACCATTCCTGCAAACTGGACTGAGGATGAGTAAACACATAAAACAGCGGAATAAGTTGCAATACCAGCCACACCGGCTGACTCCAGACCTGGAAACGGCTGATATAGGCAATGCCATGGGTTACCAGTGGCAATACAATTAAGGCACTGATGGCGTAACCAATATACAACGGAATGCCGAGTAATAATTCCAGCGCCATGCTCATAATGGCCGCTTCAAGGGCAAAGAAGATAAACGTAAAAGACGCATAAATCAGCGACGCAATGGTAGAGCCGACATAACCAAAACCAGCCCCCCGGCTGAGCAGGTCGATATCGACACCATATCGGGCCGCGTAATAACTGATTGGCAGACCGCTAATAAATATCACAGCCACCAGTGCCGCAATCGCCCAGGCCGCATTCACAAAACCATAGTTCAGAGTGATCGCACCACCAATGGCTTCCAGCACCATAAATGACACAATGCCCAGCGCCGTACCGGCAATCCTGGCATAGGGCCATTTTCGCGCCCGCCGCGCAGTAAAACGCAGAGCAAAATCTTCCATCATCTCATTCGCAACAAACTTGTTGTACGAACGGCGATTTGATGAAATGTTGTGCGAAGCTGGCATGGCGTAACACCTTCCCCTAAGAGCTGCTACCTGCTTGAAACAGGCTATCTGATTAAGTGATACCTAGAATAACGGGGTTAGCGCTAAACAGCTATGGGCATTGTACGATCCGTGACTACGTAATTTACCCCATGTTATAATCACTTCTTGTGACGGTAAGATGGATCAGCCGTGGCAGCATCTTGATTTTGGAGTTGTCATGCGGCTCACCGCATCATGCAAGGAGCAGTTAACTATGCAATTGTTTATGGCGACCACTCGCCAACAGGTTGTCTGAATGACAGCTTTTGAGCCTCTGGCTGCAATAGATTGCAACCACCAGCAATGGCTGGCGCGCTTGCACATGTCGTTTGCGACCAGGCAAGGCCGCACTTTGTTGCACCGTACGGAGCGGCAGGGGCCATTATCAGTACAGCGCGCTTTTTATCCGGAAACTAACGGTACCGCGCATTTATATTTATTGCATCCGCCAGCAGGTATTGTCTCTGGTGATGAGCTGCGCATTAGCGCCAGCCTGTCAGCAGACAACCAGGTATTGCTGACAACCCCCGGAGCTAATCGGTTTTACCGCGCTCGGGGAGCATCTTCACCGGCCAGCCGACAAAGCCAGTATACGCACTTTAGCGCTGCACAGAACGCCTGTCTGGAATACCTGCCACACGAAACCCTGGTGTATGCTCAGGCGAATGCATTTAGCCACACCGACATATATTTGCACGACGATGCCAGCTATATCGGCTGGGAAATCGCCTGTTTGGGACTGCCGCATATTCATCAGCCTTTTAATGGCGGACAGTTTACCCAAACACTCAGCGTGTATTACAACCAGCGTATTCGCTTTCATGATCGCCTGGCAATCACCGCCAACGACGACCTGTGCACGGCCCGCATCGGGCTGGCCGGGCACCACGTCACCGGCACGATGGTGATGGTTAACGGTCAGTCGGTTAGCAGCCAGCAGTATGCTGACACCCTGTGTACCCGGGTGCTCGATATCACGGTAAAGGAGCAGCAACACGGACTGCTTGCCGTCACTCAGGTTCAGGGCGTTGTGATAGTGCGTTACCTGGGTGATAACAGCGAGCAATGCCGAGAGTGTTTTCACCGTATTTGGGCTGCCCTACGGCCCGAAGTTAGTCAGCGCGAGGCGGTTTCGCCCCGCATCTGGTTTACCTAATCAAATTTCGCCGACAGGACATACCATGGAATTATTACCTAGAGAAAAAGATAAATTACTGTTGTTTACGGCGGGATTAGTCGCCGAACGCCGACTTAACAGAGGGCTGAAGCTAAATTATCCCGAGGCGGTCGCGTTTATTTCAATGGCTATTCTCGAAGGCGCCAGAGACGGTCAGACGGTGGCAGAATTAATGGATTATGGCCGCACCGTACTCAGTAGCGAGCAGGTAATGGAAGGCGTCGCCGCCATGATCCATGATGTTCAGGTAGAAGCCACTTTCCCGGACGGCACCAAGCTAGTCACCGTTCACGACCCAATCGTTTAAGGAGCGCCTATGATCCCGGGTGAAATTATTACCGATAACGGTGATATTGAGTTAAATGCCGGCCTGCCGGTCACTGAAATTACCGTTATTAACAGTGGTGACCGGCCTGTTCAGGTCGGCTCTCATTACCATTTTTACGAGGTCAATCCGGCCCTGCAGTTTAACCGCGAGCAATGTAAGGGGTTACGTCTGGATATCACCGCCGGAACTGCCGTGCGTTTTGAGCCAGGCCAGCAACGCACCGTTGCATTGGTGCCTTTTGGCGGCAATCGAACTATTTATGGATTCAGAGCAGCTATTATGGGCTCACTGGAGGAAGAAGATGGCCAGAATTGATCGTCACGCCTATGCACATATGTTTGGCCCAACCACCGGAGACAGGGTGCGACTGGCCGATACCGAGCTGTTTATCGAAGTAGAAAAAGACTACACCCGTTATGGCGACGAAGTAAAATTTGGCGGCGGCAAAGTTATTCGTGATGGCATGGGCCAGGGCCAGTTTAGTTGTGCCGAAACCCCGGATCTGGTAATCACCAATGCCCTGATTCTCGACCATTGGGGGATTGTTAAAGCCGATGTCGCCATAAAGCACGGCCGCATTGAAGCGATTGGAAAAGCCGGCAACCCGGATGTGCAGAATGGCATCACCATTAAAATTGGCCCCGGCACCGAAATTATTGCTGGCGAAGGACAAATCCTTACCGCCGGTGGAATTGATGCCCACATTCACTTTATTTGCCCGCAACAAATCGAAGAAGCCCTGATGTCCGGTGTCACCACTATGATTGGTGGCGGCACCGGACCGGCCACAGGTACCAATGCAACCACCTGTACGCCGGGCCCGTGGAATATCGAGAAAATGCTGCAGGCTACTCAGGATATGCCAATGAATTTTGGCTTTCTGGGCAAAGGTAATGCCAGCCTGCCCATCGCCATTGAAGAACAGATAAAAGCCGGGGTATGTGGCTTAAAGCTGCATGAAGACTGGGGTACTACACCGGCCTCCATAGACAACTGTCTCAGTGTTGCAGAACGTTACGATGTACAAATTGCTATCCACACCGATACCTTAAACGAGGCGGGCTTTCTGGAAGATACCCTGGGCGCATTTAAAGGTCGTACCATTCATACCTATCACACCGAAGGCGCTGGCGGGGGCCACTCGCCAGACATCATTCGCGCCTGTGGTGAAGCGAATGTGTTACCGTCGTCCACCAATCCCACCCGGCCGTACACGGTAAATACCATCGATGAGCATCTCGATATGCTGATGGTTTGTCACCATCTGGATCCGGCCATCCCAGAAGATGTGGCGTTTGCTGACTCACGGATCCGTAAAGAAAGTATTGCCGCCGAGGATATTCTGCAGGATCTGGGTGCAATCAGTATGATAGCCTCCGATAGCCAGGCGATGGGCCGCGTGGGCGAAATGATTTGTCGCACCTGGCAAACCGCCCATAAGATGAAAGTACAGCGAGGCCCGTTGGCAGAAGACAGCGAGCTTAACGATAACTACCGGGCACGTCGCTATGTGGCTAAATACACCATCAATCCGGCTATTAGTCATGGCATCGCCGATCACGTTGGCTCCATCGAAATTGGCAAAATGGCCGATCTGGTATTATGGAAACCGGCGTTTTTTGGCATTAAACCCAGCCTGATCCTCAAATCCGGCTTTATTGCTGCGGCGCCAATGGGCGATGTGAATGGCTCCATTCCTACGCCACAGCCGGTGCATTACCGGACGATGTTTGGCAGTTATGGCGCGGCGGCCGCGCAGTTATCTACTACGTTTGTGTCGCAGGCCGCCATCGACAATGATATTGCCCAAAAATACGGTATTCGCCGACATCTTGCCGCCTGTAAAAACACCCGTACAATCACCAAGCAGGATATGTTACTCAACAACTGGCAACCACATATTGAGGTTGATGCCCAAACCTATGAAGTCAGAGCCAACGGTGAGTTGCTGACCTGTGAACCCATGAAAGTACTGCCACTGGCACAACGTTACAGCTTGTTTTAAGGAACGATTATGCTAACCATTACGCAACGTCTGGGACATTTTCACGGTCGCGCCGATGACACGGTCACCCTGGACTTCGATACCCGCCAAAAGGCGCGAATTAAAATCACCACCGACAACGGCTGCCCGGCCGGTATTTTTATTGAACGGGGTAAACCATTGTTGGTAGGTGAATGTCTCAAAAGTGACTGCGGTAAGGTCATTCAGGTAACTGGCGCTCTGGAACCCGTGGTCACAGCATCAACGGATGACTGGCACATGTTTGCCAAAGTGTGTTACCACTTGGGTAATCGGCACACCCGGCTGCAGGTAGGTGAACGTTGGCTTAGGTTTAAACCGGATCATGTTCTTGCCGAACTGGTAAGTATGTACCAACTTACAACCGACGATACGCCGGCAGTATTCGAACCCGAAAATGGCGCCTACCAGCACGGTGGTCACGCCCATCACCACCATGACTGATACCGCCGCGCTGCAAAGCGCCCGCTTGTTACAACTGTGTAGTGCGAATCTGCCGGTGGGCGGCTTCTCGTTTTCCCAGGGCCTGGAACAAGCGGTAGAACGCGGCTGGATTGACTCGGCAGAGGCACTGCATGACTGGCTGAGGGTGTTTTTGCAAACCAGTGTGAGCCACACCGATTTACCATTACTTGGGGCCCAGTACGATGCCGTTAGCAGCGGTTGCAGTAAAACCTTTGAAGAACAGGATGCCTGGGTAGCCGCAACCCGGGAAAGTGCCGAGATATTACTTGCCGAACAGGCGATGGGAAAAGCACTCAAACGCCTGCTGAACAACCTGAGCGACAAACCGACAGGGGTTGCAGCGCAGTGGCTTGGCAACGTGCACGCAGACTGCTTTATCAGTCAGTTTGCGCTGGCTGCTCACCTGTTTGGTTTACCCCGCAACACAACATTAAGCGGCTATGTCTGGACGTTACTCGACGCTCAGGTCGCTGCAGGCACCAAGCTTATTCCGCTGGGTCAGACCGATGGCCAGAACCTGCTATTTCGCCTTGCCGGACAAATACAAACATGCCTGACAACAAGCGCCAGCATCGCTCTTAACGAATCTGGACAGTCACAATTAAATGAAATAGGACAGTCACTGCCTTCCATGGCGATGGCAAGTGCCTGGCACCAACAACAGTATTCACGATTATTTCGATCTTAAGGACTTTATTTATGCAAAAACAAACTCTTAGAGTTGGCGTTGGTGGGCCGGTTGGTTCTGGTAAAACCGCATTACTCCGAACACTGTGCCTGGCCATGCGTGACAAATACAACATGGCGGTGGTCACCAACGATATCTACACTCATGAAGACGCACAGTTTCTTACCCGCCACGGCGCGCTTGAGGAAGATCGCATTATCGGCGTTGAAACCGGTGGATGTCCGCATACAGCGATCCGTGAAGATGCATCAATGAACCTCGCTGCCATCGACGAACTTCAATCCCGGCACGCCGATCTCGATTTTGTGCTGGTAGAAAGTGGCGGTGACAATCTCAGTGCCACCTTTAGTCCGGAGCTCTCCGACTTAACTCTTTACGTGATTGACGTATCGGCTGGAGATAAAATACCGCGGAAAGGCGGGCCAGGGATCACCAAATCCGATCTGCTGATCATTAATAAAATCGACATTGCAGACATGGTAGGCGCTTCTTTGGAAGTGATGGATAACGACACGCGCAGAATGCGTGGTGATAAACCTTTTGTATTTACTAACCTTAAAGCTGGTCAGGGCCTGAATGAAATTATAAAGTTCATTGAGGTGGAAGGCATGCTCGTAAAATCATAAAACAGGAACCTGTATGAAATACTTAATGACATTCTTAACCTTAATTTTTTCCTCACTGGCGTTAGCCCATGACGACCACTTTTTATCCGACAATGCCCATGCATTTTATCATGTAGTGTTTTACGGTCTGCTCATTGCTTTGGTCGCCTGTCTGGCCTGGTGGGGCTTCAGGCAGTTGCGCCATAAGTCTACTAAATAACCCATGGTGTAACACAGCGGATTCAGGTTGATGAAGAATGAGAGGGAGCCCTGCTCCCTCTTTAACTACCTGCAACACAAGCGCTTATATACTTAGAACTGTAATTGCAAACTTGCCGTTATGCTGTCTGCACTGCTTTGCTGTGAAACATCCAGGTTAGCGTAACCTATTCCGACCTGGGCATTGTAGCTATCAATGATATAGTTTACGCCCACATCGGTGCGCGCTGTTGTGATATCCGTATCGGCGGCAAAGTTCTGATACCGGGCATAAGGCTGAAATTGCCCCCAACCGACCTGCTGAGCAAAGATATACCCCAGCCCAACCGAGTAAGCACGCCCCTGCTCACTCAAAAAAACATCGCCGGTATCGTAATCAAAGTATGCAGCTTCAAGCGATACCGCCCCGCCGCTGATTCTTTTTTCTATCAATAAATCAATGGTTAACTGACTATAATCGCCCACTGCGGCTGGCGAAGCCGCGCCATCGCTTTTTTGCCGATAGGCGATCCCAACAGTAAAAATATCCTTGTTACCCAGATAATTACCGGTGCCATAATAGCCCGGCTCTTTATCCCAAAAACTATATTGAAGACGTGAGGCGTACATAAGCGCATCACTTTGCTCGGGATTATCGGCAACGTCATTGACGCCGCTGAAATGAAATATTTTATCGGCGTCAAAGGCACCAAAAGAATACACCAGCCGTTGGTCAAAGGCCTTTGCAACCACGGCCACACCATCGTCCCGGCCAATGGTTCCGCCATTCCAGCCATAGCGTGCAGCGATGTTTTGCCAGTAGTCGCCACCAAGGGAATAATACGGGCCTGCCAGGTTCGCGCGACTGCCGGGTGATAAAAACCGGCCGGCCCAGATTTCTATATCTGGCGTCAGCTTAAAGATTCCGGCCGCATCAATAACCTGCATAGTGTCATTACCACCAGATTTTTCGGTGGTAAAAATACCGCTGATTTTATCGTTTACGGCCCCGGCGATATACAAACGCGCGCTATCCAGGGAGAAATCATTACTTCGATCCCCGTTGTTGTCTGCGTTTTCCGTCGAGCGAAATGCGCCCCGTATCCCCATTCCCACACTAACAAACTGATTGTCACCAAACTCAATTTTAACTGCGGCCAAGGCCTGCTTTTGTGGCATGATCGCGGCTATACCAATCGCTATCAAGCTGGCACGATAGATTGTCCGTCCCATGTTATCTCCCAATAGTCATTTAAACACTTAATCCACTGTGCCCTGAAAAAGGGTATCGAAAGCTGATCATAGTCAGGTTGGTTTTGGCAATGTATACGTCAAATGGCGTATTCAGGGGGGTAAAATGGTTGTTGAGCGCATGATAAGCGGAGTGTCGATCTGCCGGGAATTACAGTGTAGTATTAAATTACAAGGTACCAATAGCGCCCAGGATAGACAGTCTTTACCACCTATGTATACGGTTTTAGTAGTGGACGATTCGCCGGACTCTCTGAGTCTGATTAACGACATTCTTGAAAAGGAAGGGATCAGCACACTGGTGGCTCTTGAAGGTCAGCAGGCTATCACCATCGCCGAACAAATCAAGCCTGATATCATATTACTCGACGCCATGATGCCCAAAATGGATGGTTTTGAAACCTGTCTCAAGCTTAAGCAAAACCGTCTGTTACAACATATTCCGGTGGTTTTTATGACCGGCCTCACCGACAGCGACAGTACCCTTAAAGGGCTTAATGCCGGTGGCGTGGATTATATTGTTAAACCGGTCAACCCTGACGAACTCATAGCACGCATAAAAATTCATGCGGGTAACGCTAAGGTCACCTCCAGTGCCCAGCATGCGCTGGACTCGGTCGGTCAAAAGCTGTTTGCCGTTAACGGTGCCGCAGAGTTATTGTGGGCGACACCACAAACGCACGATTTTTTGTCGGCGATTCCACAGTCGGATGATTGGTTTGAACAACACCTGGTCCCAACAGTGACCGCGATGATTGGGTTGTCGACCCAACAGAATGACCCCCAGCGCATTTGCTACGATGGCGGCGAGTGCGAATTAACGCTGTTGTCGCGCCGTGAAAATGGCGACTTTACCTTCAGAATAAGTCAGGTCAGGGAAGCGGTTTCCGGCGAGCAAACCCTGCGCGATGAACTTGGCCTGACCACCCGGGAATCTGAGGTGCTATTCTGGCTCTCCAACGGCAAAACCAATAAGGAAATAGCCCAGATCCTCGACATTGGCGCGCGCACAGTTAATAAACATCTGGAACAGGTCTTTGTAAAACTTGGGGTCGAAAATCGCACCACCGCCGCCGGCATTGCTATTCGTACTCTAGCCAGGAGCGCTATAGCCTAACCTGGCGCTTATTGCGCTTTATCAGCCAGTAAAAAGACGCCTTGCCCCGACTCATCGGTGAGCACATTGTCTTCGGAGCGGTCTTTCAGGCCAACGCCCGTCAGCTGTTTAGCCCGGGCGTTTTCCATTAAATACAGGCAACGTGTGGCCGCTTTTTCCGAGGCTAGCCCCTCAGGGCGCACGTTAGAAATACAATTACGTTTTGCATCGTCACAGCCGCGCTTTGGCTCCCTGGTAAGGTAAATTCCCAGGCTGTCCGGAGAACTCAAGCCCGGCCGCTCACCTATCAGCACCACCACCATTTGCGCATTGAGCGCCTGGGCAATATCGTCACCGATGGCGACCCTGCCCTGTTCAACCACCGTAACTGGTGCCAGGGTCCATGCTGGCTGGCTGGTTTCCAGCTGAGTCAGTAAAGCCGTTAAAAACGGTACGCTTTGCTGCATTACCGCAGTGGCCGAGAGCCCATCGGCAATCACAATAGCCAGATCGAATGATTCTTTTTCACGCAGATTTTGCAAAGAGTAAGTACTTGCTTCACTTAGCTTTCGGCCCAGGTCAGGACGCTGTAAATACACCAGGCGGCCCTCCGCCTCGCTTTTCACGCTTTGGAGTGTTAACGGTTGTTGCTGATAGCTCAGCGCTGCCAGTTGCTCACATAACAGTTCACCGTTTAACGGGCTGTGTACCGCATCAATGGCCTGGGCATGCGCGAGCTGAAATTTAAGTAATTCACTGGTGGGCAGGCTGGTACCGGCCCGGCCAAGTCCGATCCGTGCTGCGGTTAGCTCGCGTAACTGTTGCCAGGTATCGGTGTGCAGGTGTTGTTCCTGGTTACTCATGGCTTACCTCCGTTGTGCGGCAGCGCCGCGGCAAACCGGCCCGGTAGTTTTTCGGCTAATAGCTGATTGCCACTATCGGTGAAGATTTTCTGTTGCTTTAGCCAGGTATCAAATTCAGGCGCCGGGCGAGCGCCGAACAGCTGACGAATATACAGCGCGTCATGAAACGACGTGGTCTGGTAGTTCAGCATAATATCGTCGGAGCCCGGGATACCCATGATAAACTGGCAATGAGCGCTGGCGAGTAAGGTGAGCAGGTTATCCATGTCATTCTGGTCAGCCTGGGCATGGTTGGTGTAGCAGATATCGCAGCCCATGGGTAAACCTAACAGCTTGCCACAAAAATGATCCTCTAAACCCGCCCGGATAATCTGTTTGCCATCAAACAGGTATTCTGGCCCGATAAAACCCACCACGGTATTGATAAGCAGCGGGTCGAGAACTCTGGCCAGGCCATAAGCCCGGGCCTCACAGGTTTGCTGATCGACCCCGTGATGGCCATTGGCCGATAACGCGCTGCCCTGGCCGGTTTCAAAATACATTACATTGTCGCCTACCGTCCCTCGCTTAAGTGATAACGCAGCCTCGCGAGCTTCCTGCAAAATAGCCAGAGAGACGCCAAAACTACTGTTAGTCACTTCGGTGCCGCCAATCGACTGAAACACTAAATCGACCGGCGCGCCGCGCTCGATGGCTTCAATGGTGTTGGTAACATGGGTCAGCACGCAGGACTGGGTGGGAATGTCGTACTGATTGATCAGTTCATCGAGCATGTTGAGCAGCTTTATGGTTTGCGCCACATTGTCGGTTGCCGGGTTAATGCCAATTACCGCATCACCACTTCCGTACATCAGACCATCAAAAATTGATGCCGCGATTCCGTTTAAGTCATCAGTGGGGTGATTGGGTTGTAAGCGGGTAGAAAAATGGTCAGGCACGCCAATGGTGTTGCGAAATGCGGTGATCACCTCACATTTTCGGGCCACCAGAATCAGATCCTGATTGCGCATAATTTTGCTCACCGCGGCTACCATCTCCGGGGTCAGGCCCAGACACACATCCTGCAACACAGTGGCATCGGTGGACTCAAGCAATAACCAATTGCGTAACTCACCCACGGTTAAACCGGCCACCGGAGCAAACGCTTCGGCGTCATGGGTATCAATGATCAGTCGCGTTACTTCATCTTGCTCGTAGGGAATAACGGTTTCGTTTAAAAAAGTGCTCAGGGGAAGTTCGGCCAGGACCATTTGCGCTACCACTCGTTCTTCCGCAGTGGCCGCAGCCACACCGGCCAGTTGGTCGCCGGAGCGCAGTGGTGAGGCTTTTGCCATCACCTCGGCTAAATCCTTAAACCGATACGTGAGCTGGCCGAGTGTGTAGCGATATTCTGCCATAGCAACTCTCCCTGTGAGTGAGCTTCAATTCATCATGCCCGCGCGGCGGTGCATTTGCAATCGCTACCAGACGGCGGAATTTCACTTACCGGTAGCGCATCGTACGTATTTGCTGTTTAATTAATACTCAACACAAGGAATCGACGATCAGGAAGTCACAATGAAATACCTATTATCCGTATTAATACTGGCAGCTTGCCTAAACTTTAACTTAACTAACTTAACTGGACAGGCACATAACTTAACTGGACAGGCACATGCAGACGAACAGCAGACTAACAATCTGGATTCTGCCTTATTTGGCTATTGGTACGGTGAGAGTATTCCCCTACCCATTGGCGGCAAGATGGTTAACAGCCGGTTTACCTACCTCTTTTTAGACAGCGGCCAGATGTATATGGGCCCGGAAACAGTGGTAGAAAAGGCACTAGAGGGTCAGCAAGGCTCTGCCCCAGATAGCGAGGTAAGGACAGGCACCTGGACCGTTGAAGACGGTGTCTTGCTAGTGAAATGGGACAATGGCGCCAACACCAAACGCCGTTACCGGATAAACGGTAACGCCTTGGAAATGCTTAACAAAAAAGGAAAAGTGGTTACCGCTTATCAGCGATAAGAGCTTTTTTGACATGGACAGGCACTCTTTCAATACTCAAGGTTATGTAGCTTCAGCTCTATGAATCAGGCAGTTACTTCTGCATTTTTTATATTTCAGAGAGTGAAATTAGAGAAGTTTGTCTTTCAAATGCGTGGGAAGCCTGTTGAATGTCCGACAGTCGCTTTTCGCTAAATGTCTGGTGATAAGGAATGAAATGGTGTTGCTGTAATAATAAAGTTTGGCTTAAAAGAGCATGAAAGCTCTAAGCGCAGTCTGCATATTTCCTGCGTCGCCTGATTAATTTGTCAAGGCTTACCGATGATTTAAACGCTGTCTCGATACCGGTTACCATCTCATTCCAATCATTGTTCGCGAGTCCAACCCGGGTAAGAATGGGTGAAGCTGAATCATCAATTTTGCCTTTCTTGTTGGGTTGTATATGATGACCTGACAGTTCCACCAATTCAATATAGTCCTGTAGCTGAAAAGGCAAACCGTCATGTATTGTGTTACATGGGTTCCCCGCAAACGGAAGTAGTTGAGCGGGTTGTCGATTCGATTTGGCCGCATTGATGCGTTTTTGAATGCTGGTATGGTTTGATTCTTCTGGAGTATCAGCCAAACAGGCACGTACTGGATTTAAGTCAACATACGCCATGCAGGCGGCTAACGATGCTTCATCCAGGAGCGCCTGTGACTTAAACCGCCCCTCCCAGAAATGACCTGTACAATCATCCTCTTTATTGGCTCG